>ERZ724522.23-NODE-23-length-81529-cov-20.755873_pt1 | contig 81529 bp, 150 predicted proteins | sample MGYA00376055_ERZ724522 | MGnify/ENA primary metagenome ERZ724522 (study PRJEB28724, sample SAMN07190884) | wastewater metagenome | isolation source: effluent of sewage treatment plant in Hong Hong | place: Hong Kong | collected 2016-03-17 ... | reverse complement strand
ACCAAACCTGTTACAGTGGCAACTGTATAAGTATGTAAAAGAGAATCCACCTACAAGGGATTGGGCAGGTTTAGCTCCACACAAGATTGTTAGGGCTTATTGTGACGAGGAAATGCAATGATTACGGGTGATTTGTTTACAGCCATCCTGTGCTTTGCTGGTACAGGATTTGCATTGACAATGTTCGGCTTTGTTGCATGCTCTAAGAAATACTTGGAGTGTATCCCACTTTTGTTCATGGCTATTACTTGGATTTTTGTAGTTCATGAACACCTGATTAAATGGGCGGAGGTTGTATGTCATCAATAAAGCAACGCACTAAGGAAAAACGAATGCGTATGTGGGGATTGAGACAATTCTATATGGGTGGGAGTGGTAATGAAAAATAACGAGGTAGACCGCATAGACCGAGGCATTGAACTGATTGATAGTGTTCTAGGTATTGGTAAAGAAGCTATACTTAACCTACTTGCACCAGAACTGCTTGCAGGGGACTATGACCGTATTCTAGCTTGGATTGTTGAGGAACAAGAATGAACCTCCGCAAACGATTGAAACAACGTGCTGTGAAGATTAAGTGTGACAGGGAAAAATGGAAAGAGATGTTGACAATCAATCGTGAAACTCATTCTTTCATTCGTGTTGATTGGAATTCAATTCATTATTGCTGGCATATTGCTGATTGCTATTGGAGCAAACCAAAATGACCCTCTACGCCTCTTGTGGACATGCCATTAAAGACGGAGAACACGATATTGTGTGCTCCATGAAAGCCCTCTCTCGTGAAGGGGATAGGTGCATTCATATTGGCTCTTTGTGTGAAGATTGTTATTCCATCTCTCTTGAGCTTGGCGAAATCCTTCGGACGGAAGGAGAAGAGATGGATTGGTTAGTGGGGGGTATGGTATGAGTTGTCAACATGGTGTTTGGGATAATCAACAGTGTGATGAGTGTGACGCACTAGATGCAGCATATAATCGTGGGTGGGAACACTCAAAAGAAACAGTGTTGGAGAAGATCGCGACAGTTTCAACTTATCGGTTTTTGACTGATGTCTTGACTGCCTCTGGGTTGTTATATCACGGAAAAACGGACAAGGTGTTGGCAAGAAGGATTAGCGACGATGCCGACAATCTCCGTAAAATACTTCACGAAATTACTTACAAGGAGAAGAGCTAATGCGGTATTTTGGTGGAAAGCAACGAATCAGTAAGCCCTTGGCAGCATTCTTGAATAGTCAATTGAAGCCCGGACAGGCGTTCTATGATATGTTCTGCGGAAGCTGTAATGTTATCAGCAAGATTGATCCTAACAGAGACAGGATTGCTAATGATTTGCACAAAGAATTGATTGCAATGTGGCGATATGTACAACAAGGTGGGGAGTTGCCAGATGAAATCAGTGAAGAGCAGTACAAACAAATTAAAGAATCCGGTGCTGATTGGTTTAAGGCATTTGTTGGCTTTGGTTGTAGTTTTGCTGGTAAATATTGGGGTGGATATGCTCGCAACAACAGAGGAGGAACAAAGGAGTATTGCAGAAATGCCAAAAACAGTACGCTGAAGAAGATTGAAACAATGCGGGATGTGTTGTTTGTAACGTGTGATTATCAGCAAATGAACATTGCACACAAGAATGCAATGATTTATTGTGATATTCCCTACAAGGATTCTGTTGGCTACAGTGTTGGCGCTTTCAATCACGAAGCATTCTATACTTGGGCTAAGAAGCAGAAGTGGAAAGGGCATACAGTGTTGGTATCCGAGTACAAGCACAATGTCCCTGAAGGATGGAAAATTGTGTGGGAATACGAAAGTAAGAAAGATATTCGTGATAAGAGTGGTATTCAGCAGCCTACTGTTGAAATTCTTATGACACCGTGTTGACACACCCTCTGTTGTTTGATATAGTGCATGAAACTTAAATAGCTTTGGAACACAAACATGAACATCTTCGTCACCAATGAATGCCCTGTGCAAGCTGCTATTGAGCACTGTAACGTCCACCTTGTCAAAATGGCAACTGAAAGCTGTCAAATTTTGTCAACTGTACATTACAATTTAACTGGAAAAGTTGTAGGTATGCAACCCACTCACTACTCGCACCCTTGTACAGTGTGGGCATCTAAATGTTCAGGTAATTATTTATGGCTCTATGAGCACTATATTGAGTTATGTCACGAATACTATCGACGTTATGGAAAAGTTCATAATGCTCATCTTCATTCCGAGAAGTTAGTGCTTCCACCACAGAATATTCGAGCACATTCCCGCACATTCTTCGCCAAAGCCATGCCGGATGAGTTTAAAGCTATTCCAAATGCCGTGTTAGCCTATCAAGCCTATCTCAATCACAAGTTTGTTGGGTGGCGTACTCGCACAGACAAAAAGCAAATGCCGGTGGAGTGGACCAAGCGTAATATTCCGGCTTGGGTGGATGTTGACAATGTTTTTGGAGAAGTGAAATGAACCTCATCAAACTCACACCCCTTGAGGAGAACTCCGGTGGAGTTAGTGCTTACTACATTTGGCGTATTTCCACTAGCCAGAATGGCTTCTCTCCAGCTATCATTGGAAAACTTTGGCGTGATAGTTTTGTCACAGACAACAAGTGGGAATACCAAGGATGGGGATGGACAAGTGTTACGCTGGAAGAAATGAAAGAAGTGGTGAAAGTGATGGAGGAGATGAATAATGCCGGGAAAGAACCGTCCATCTAAGCTCATTCGCAGGAAAGCATATGAGGACGTATACTCTCGGAAAGGGATGCCGCCTCGTCCAGAGGACGTAGCTTTCTATGCTGATGCGAATCATCAAGAGTTGTACGTCAAAGTGTACACACAAGTGATGAATATGTATTGGCATTTTGAGGGAACGATTGAAGACATTAATATGGTTTATGGGGTAAAATAGACAATGTATAACCAAATCTACAAAACATACATTTGTTCAATGTCGTATATTGACAAGGAATATTTGATCGAATATGATTTTTACAAGGGGTATCCACAGACACAATGGGAGCCTGAGGAGCCACCAGAAGTAGTCCCAAAATGCACAATTGATGCAAGCGGACGCAAGATTGGATTGGAACATTACGATATGGAGTTTGTCCGAGAAGCTGAACAAGTGTGTTGGGAGGATGCTTGGTTGCGAGTGGAAAAGCAGAGGGATTTGGATGATGAGAAAAGGATTGAGGCGTTTCAAGAGAAACTTAATAGGGGTTGGTGATGTTCTCGTTTCTCTCGAACATTTGGTGTTTCAGCCTCTGGCTTCACACCTGCGATGGAGATTATAGATGACTAAAACCATTCACGATGCAATGGTGGATAACATCTCTTTGCTTCGCAAAGCAAGAGATAGTATTATGCGTAAGCGAGTGGGGAATAAGGATGTGAAAGCCATTGTTGATGGTGTAATCTCTTCCCAACAATATTCTCGTCTTGCAGAGGAATATTTTAACGAGTATGTTTCTTGTTCAAATATTTCTTTGTACAAATATGATTTGGTTGTGGACCTGATTACCTTGGATTACATGCTGAGTGAGATTCAAGATTATGATGTGTTCCATGAAAATGTGATGAAACAAATTAAGAGTAAATTTAATTTACTACCTTTGGAGGAATAAAACAATGGAATTTCGTGAAATTGGGGAATATGGCTTTTTTCAATTCTGTGTCTCTCTTGAACAGGCGTTCAAGGATGGGTATGAGTTGGATTTGGAAAGTAATGACAATTGTCCTCAGCAGATTGGAGCATATTATCATGCGATTATGAAGAAGAGTGAAGTAGTTGCAAAATCTGTGGTGGAGTTGACAGCTACATTGAATGCACAGAATGCGATTGAAGGGATTAATCCTATCAAGGAAGCCGTGAAAGAAGAAGATATTGCAGCTTTGATTGAAAAGAATTTGGCTGTTAATGCAAGTAAGCCAGCCCGTGGACGAGGGGTGAAGAAATAATGCCAAGTGAATATACACAGAACCAACAACGGGTGAATGCCTTTGTTGAGAGTTTGCAAGATTGGCAGAAGGATTGTTTGCTGCGACAGCTTATGATGGAAATGCTTAGTCTGGATGAGATTGGATTTGATGGAAGCGAGCCATTCTGGACAAGTTGTGGTGATAGGGTGATGGATATGTTTAAGTGATTAAATCCAGAGGAGGAGTTGCCGTTGGGTGATTTCTTCTCTGGATTTTTTTGCTTTAGGGGTTGTGATTCTTTAAAGAGTGTGGTATAAATGAAGAACGAAACAACTTAAGGGGAAGGTAAACCTTATGAAGAAATACCTTGTAGTAGCTTGGGATACATACTACCCCGGGGCCGGGCTAGATAATATTGTGGCAGACTATTCAACAGTGGAAGAGTGTCTTGAGTATATCTATAAAAACTTAAAGTCTGATTCTAAGCTGTATGGTCCTTGGATGTGTGACTACATAGAAATCATAGACCAAGACACAATGCGAGAAGTGTGGAATCAAACAATGTACAACCCGGAGAAAGAAGAAGATGCAAACACTTGACCTAGAGTTGCGCGTTAACAATATTGTCGTTGTCCCTGCCAATAGCGGAGCTATTGACATTTGCTTTAAAGCTCGAAAGGAGGACGTTTTGAATCATTTTGAAGTGCAAGATGTACTGGATCATTTTGGAATGGATGATTTGTTGCGTTGGATGGATGACGAACAAGTGAAGGCTTATTATGGGTGGGAATGAAAATGAGTGTTGAGTTTGATGAGTTGTCTCGGGGTTGCATTTGTGTTTATCTTAATGAGGTTTATCAAGGGGACATTTTGCGACTAGAAGATGGGTTTAAGGTACAATTTGAATCAAGTGGGGATTGTTTTAACTCGGAAGAACTAGAACAAATTGTAGCCAAGTTGAAAGAATTGAATGGAGAGGAAACAGTATGAGTAGGAACGCCAGTCGTTACAACCAAAAGGCAAAACAAAGTGGCCCTTCCCGTCAAGAAAGGGGTAATCAGCTCATTGCACAAGATCAGATGAATGGGAATGATGATTTCAATCTTGGATGGTTCAAGCCAACAGCGTCACAGCAACAAATTGTACGAAACATTCAGCATTGTTCTTTGACAGCAGTACAGGCTTCATCGGGGACGGGAAAATCAACTACAGCAATTTGGTCTGCTTTGAAGTTGCTGAAGGAAGGACGATTCAAGCATATTGTTTTTGTCAAAACAGCCTGCGAGTATGGTGATGACCCGATTGGATTCCTTGAAGGTGGAAAGGATGCAAAACTCTCATATCACTTTGAAGTGATGCGTTCAATCTTCCATGACTTTATGTCACCCTCTAAGTTAGAATACGAAGAAAAACGAAAACGTATTCAATTTACAACCCCCAATTTTATTGCGGGGAAGACCTTTTACGACAGTGTAATTATTATTGACGAGGCACAGACTCTATCCCCTACAACAATGAAGATGATGTTGGAACGGGCAAGCGACAGCAGCATTTATGTAGTCCTTGGGGATAAGAAACAAACTTACGCACATAAGAAGCGTCCAGATGGGTTTTCTGACCTGATTTCCCGGATTACGGATAAGGATGGGTGTTGCGTTGAGGATGATATGAATGTTGTAGTGCTTACTTCCAAAGACAATATGCGTAGCAAGCTGAGTAAGCGCATTCTTGAAGTGTATGGAGGGTGATATGGAAAATATTATGAACAAAACAGAAAAGCAAACCAAGACAATCAAAGCTGGTGTCCGCATGGATGAGGAGACAATCCCCTTCCCTGTAGTGGCTAGTGTAAAACAGCTTGTCAACTATCGAATATTTTTGTACGGGGAAACCTCTTCAGCATTTGATTTTGTAGAAGCAATCAATGCTATTGACAACGCTGAAGAACATGACAGCATCACAATCTACTTGTCTGGTGGAGGCGGGTGTGTCTCTTCAACAGATGCCTTCCTTCATGCTATTGAAACAGCACAATCTCGCGGGGTGCATGTACATTGCGTAGCCAGTGGGCTTGTGGCTAGTGCTCACACATTCATCATTCTTGCTTGTTCAAGCTATGAATGTGCTGCTGGCACGCATTTCTTGATTCATAATGGTAGTTTGGGGGATGGCGGCAGCTACAACCAATTTAAGGCCTCCAGCCAATTCTTCTTGAAATATATGGAAACACGTTTCCGTGAAGTGTATCATCATTTCTTGAGTGAGGAAGAGTTGGATGACGTTCTGGAAGGGAAGGATTTGTGGCTCACGGCACAGCAATTTTCTGATCGTTACCAAAAAAGAAATGAACTCCTCCAAGCTGAGATTGAAGCTGAGCAGAATGAAAATGGAGTCGCTAATGACAATTCAATTCCACCTATTACAACAGAACAAATCAAAGCTGCGGCCAAGGTAGGGGATGAACAGTTTGAGGAATACTGTGTTACGAAAGATGGATTTCCTATTGGAAAGTGGATCGAGTGGGAAGGTGGGGAACAGCCTGTAGGAGATAATATCGCTGTGCAGGTGATATTCGCAGACGGATTGGATGACGAGGGGCTTGCTGTAGACTGGGAATGGAGTAGCGGGAACGGTTGCGCGGATATTGTTAAATTCCGTATTATTCCACAAGACGAGCTAGAGGAATAACGTGCCACAGCCAAGGAGAATGTCAAGCCAAGGATGGCTTTATTTTGGAGAGAATTTCTGGAGAAATAATCATGCGACGACTTGACTACGAGAAAACAAAAGGTGGTTATAACGTCTATTACAACTCCCTCACTTTTTGTGGGGAAATCCTTGTCAAAGAGGATGGATTCTATGATTTCTGGCCTAATATGAATAGGAACGGATATTGGGATAGTTGGGTGATGCGGAGCATAGCAGATAAGCTGGATGAGTTGAATAAACAGTGGCAAGAGAATATTAATGTGTATTTTGGAGAAAGTAATGACCAAACCTCTTGAAACATTGACAATCGGCTATACACAAGTTGCTCAAATCCTTGCATATCATGCTGATGAAGATTGGCAATTGCCAGAAGGGGTTCCACCATTGTCAACTATTCCCAAGTATTATTTCCAGAATGCCTTAGGTGACTATGTATTCATCCGTACACGTGATAGGGCGAAAGCACAGAAATATCTTGACGAGGAATACGGGGGAAGATACACTCTGCGTACATGGACACTTGAGAAGGGGAATGGAAAGGGGTGTAAAGCTACGGAGACGAGGAAAGGGCAGCATGTGCGGAATGAATCGTTTGGACTGTTTAGAGGATTGAAATGAAAGATAAAGTGATGATGTGGGTGGTAGGGGTGTTGCTAGTCCTCTCAATGATTGCCGCCCTTTATCAAGAGAATACCAAGATGCAAGAATGCTCTAGTAAGGGTGGGGTTATGGTGAGAGGAACTGTTGCAGAGGGGATGGTTTGTGTTCCGGGGATAGAATTGAAGGAGAACAAGTGATGAACAGTGAAAACACAATCAAGCTAGACAAGCGTTATCAATATTTTAAGAAGGATGTCCTCACTGGCAAGAAAGAGAATGTTACAGAATATTTTGAACAAGTGTACAATGGCTTGAAAATTGCTTCCACTCATGTCCAGAAAATGACGGATGTGTTGATGAGTATTGAAGAGGAAGCTGAGAAGAATGATGTTGTAGTGAGTGATACAATTAAGCGTTTGTTGGATAGTTTGGTGGAGAAAGATGAAAAGTAATTGGTGGAAGACAACAACTGGTGGATACTACCTTCTGGACTTGGTGACTAGTGTCAAGATAGGGACAGACGGTGTAATCACTGTAAATCTGTCAAATGGGAGTAGTATGTTCTTGGAGAAGGAGGCCGAATCTTTTATGAAAGCATTCAAGAAATACATTGGAGAAAGAGAGTGAGTGACACACTTCATGTACCTGAACAGCAATACAAGTTCCCTATTGCTAAAGTGGGGGATATTGTAGAATGGCATGATCATTGTGGCAACTATGTGTATTCAATTGGAGAGATTGAATTGACTCCATATGGGCGTAAGTTTTGGGATGCTAACGATGATAGTTACCTTCTTGAGAATGATGCAGATAATGTTACGCCTCCCAACAATGATGTCACTGTAAAGGGTGTGTGGAGTATCAACTGCATCCCAGAACACGTCAAACATTGGGCTATTGAGGGGGCTGTCCACTATCTTGAAACGTATTGTCGCCATTGGGCAAGCAAATCAAAAGATAAGCTCACCATTGAACATCTGGATCAAGCCAAGAAAGAAATGTGTCTTAGAGGAATTGCAATCCTCAAGGAATTTGATATGATTGATGGACCAGAACGGCGAGAGAGTTATGTCATCAAGCCGGAGGCTAAAATGTATTTAGAACAGAAGAGGGGACTTGGACAGTGAACACAGAAAGTGTTGTACGAATGCAGCGGAAGCTGTGTGAATTGCAAGAGAAGGTTATAGAATTGCAAACAGAGAAAGAACATTTAATGTCTGCGCTACATGGCGTTATGGATGATATTCAGGGGTTGATTAGTGAGAGCTACGGTGTTTCCGGATTACACCTGAATGGAGATGTAGCCCCTTGGGACGAGATACTTCCCGGTGGAAGGTTTGAGCGATTGACACATATGATTGATGCAGATTGTATTCTTACAGTGATTGAGAATGGAACACAAAATGTCTGAACATCCTTCCACATATTACACAGAAGAAGTGTTGGCATCCTTGCATGAGCAATTCACCCTTGCAAAAGAGATGGCTTATTACGGAGGATTTGCTGGAGCAGAACACTCTCGCAAAGCCTTCCATCTACGTCTAGCTATGCGTCATGTAGCTTTCATGTTGTGTACGCCAGAACAGAGGGAAATCATGTTGCAATACCACACGACACAGGAGAGGTTGGAAGATGTGCTAGACAAGCTAATTGAATACAAGCTGAAGTTTGCAGAAGGAGAGAAGGGTTGAATATTTACATCTACACAGCCATTTTTGGACTGTACATCCTTGGAGCAGCCTATTTTGAAGGGAAATTGAAAGAATGGATTGAATTGAGTATTCGAGTGGATAGCAAGTTTAGGGAACAATATGGATATGAGTATGGGAAAATATCCGGGGTGATTACGTCGTTTTTGTGGGGGCCAATTGTCATTCTGACAATTTTGTACACAGTTGGGAAAGGGATTATGAGTGTGTTCTTGAAATAAGGAATTTAAAACAAGTATGAATTGTATTCGGCCAGCATTCTGAAAATGGATGTTGGGTTTTTTGTTTGTGTCTTAAGAGCTATATTAATCTGTATTAGTTCAGAATTCGTAACTTAAGAGCTACAATTGTATTTATTGTTTAAGAAAGAGAGGAATTGCTATGAAGAGGAAATTGTGGATTAGTTTTTCGGGGGGGCGCACTAGCGCATATATGACAAAGTGGCTCCTTGATAATAAAAAGGATGAATATGACATGATTGTTGTATTTGCCAACACTGGAGAAGAGAATGAAGCTACTTTAAAGTTTGTACATGATTGTGACACCCATTTTGGATTCAACACTGTTTGGCTGGAAGCGGTTGTTGATCCTACACCCCGAAAGGGTACAAAGGCTAAAGTTGTCACTTACGAAACAGCCTCCAGAAAAGGAGAACCATACGAAGCTGTGATTAAGAAGTACGGGATTCCAAACCAATCTCATCCAATGTGTACTCGCGAGTTAAAACTCTCCCCGATGCGCTGGTATATTAAAAATGTTGTAAAGTGGGTGGGGGAAGATGTGTTTTGCGCTGTTGGAATTAGAAATGATGAAACTCGAAGGGTGAGTAAAGATAAAGAAAAGAATCACCTGATCTACCCGCTTATTGAATGGAACCCTTGTGATAAACAAGACGTTAATGACTGGTGGGATGAACAAAATTTCAATCTGAATCTAAAAGAGCACCAAGGGAATTGTAAATGGTGTTGGAAGAAGAGTAATGGAAAACTTTTTATGGTGATGGATGAAAATATCAGCTTCTTTGATTTTCCTCACCGAATGGAATCTCTCTACTCTTCCGTGAGAGCACCATATGGAGAAAGGGTATTTTTTCGTGGTAATAGATCAACAGAGGACATGCTCTCTCTTTACAATGAAACTTGGGTAAAGGCAGGAAAAGTTGGAAGTGTTGCATACAAGATGAACGATAGGGACTTAGATAGTGGTTGCAGTGAGAGTTGTGAAATTGACTTTGACCAACTTCTCACTGAAGAAGAATAATTAAATTTATAAAATAAATAATTTATATCCTCAAGGATGAGGGATTTTCCGCCGAAAGCAGAGCTTTCATTTCAAATATCTATTTCAACGCAAGTTGAAATATCCGTGTTCAGTGAAACGTTGACGTTTCATGTCATTCATTTTGTCGTTGACGACAACTCTTCTCTCTTTTGTGCGAAGCACAGAGTGTATGTTCTTGTGTGGGCGTTATTAGGGGGGTACTTTTTAAGGGGTAAGTAAAATGAGCCGTTGGCTCTAGTGGTGATAAGCACGAAGGGATGGCGGCATCTCTCACTCTTCTGTGATCCTAAAATATCCCGCCTGCCTACCCTCTCCATTGCCCCTCATTCACGCGCCAGCGCGTCATTTACCCCATCCATTGGCCCTGCCAATACATTCCCCCATCTCAGGCGTTTAACGCCTAAAAAGCCCCTTTCTGAGCGTTTCCCCGCTTGGCGTAGTGTTAAACGGCATCATATGCCGGTGAAGGGAATACTTTGACGTTTCACGTCAGAATTGTTGCATTTCATTGCAAAGCAATGGGGTTGGCATACTCTTTGCCATGCTGGCATGAGGGGAGGAATTGATAGCGGGGCTATCGGGGGGGAGTGTTCCACGTGGAACAATGAAGCCTTTCGGCTGGCTTGAATGATATATAGGGTGCGATGCTTAGCACACCCCACACAATCTAACCTTTTGACTTGCAATTTTTCTTTCCCTATCCCTACTGTTCCTTTCCGCATCAATTCCTTTCCTTTTCAGCCCTATGGACTATCATACAATACAATGACCCTTGGTCATAAATGATTACCCCGCAACACTTTGACCCGCTTTCACCTATAAATAAAATCTATCGTAAACGATAGAATGATAACCAAAAGCTATACAATGTATAGCCCGTATATACATAAGACAATGCCATTGCACAATGTAACATTCTATAATGTAACACTTTTTAATTGCATCCCTAGCATTGACCGTTTTTTAACCATTACAAAACATCGAAAGAAATTGTTGACATAGGGAAAGGGATATTCCATACTAGCTTTAAGACGGAAATCCGGGGAGACAATCACTACCCCTGCGTGATTGTTATGGAATACAAGAAAAGAAAAAGCCGGATGTTAGTCCGGCCTTCTCTCTCTCTTTCTCCCTCCCTTATTCCCAAATTCCTACCTGAATCTTCGCGGCGTAAATCGCCGCCTTTTGGCTCAAGTAGAAGCCTTCGACACTCCCATCGGCCTTGATTACTTCGTACCCTCCGTTAGCGGTGACAACAACGGCGGCCAGCGAGTTGTTTTCAATCTTGAAGATCACGTTCATTTTAGCTTCCCCTTTAGGATTAGGCGATATTGCATTGGTATGTGGGTAGTATAGAAGGGGAATCCTCCCCTTGCAAATCTTTTCTCATCTTTTTATTGCTTTTCTCCATGTTTCCACCTATGGCGAGAGGGGATTCCCTTAACCCATCCCCTATTGTATCAATTTGTAAATTCAAGCAGATATCATGCCAACTTTTTCGCTTGGTGTCTAACTTATAGCTTACGCTATAAACGAGATATGCGTCCAAAACACGTTTAAATGCGATTCTAGACACTTTCGGTCAAAGCTATACCAAGGTATAGGAAGGGTGACGATCGTTGAAATTTGAGAGTTGGCATAGGGTTTGCATGTCAATTAGCATTCAATGCTTCGCATTATGGAATGTGACATTAGACAATGTAAAGATAGGGGAAAACAAAAGGGAGCCTTTAGCTCCCTTCCCCGTTTGGGCCTTTGAATTGTTAGATTCAGGCGGCATTCCACTTAAGGAATGCGGACAGAGCCTTTGTATACTTTGTCTCCCCTTTAGTGAGAAAGTTTAAACGGCATCCCCATGCCTCCCCCACCTGGCTTGCGACGGAACGGCCCTTTGTTGTGTGAATATTGATAAGACGGTCCCATACCTTATCGCTGATAGCCTTTTGGCGGGTTTGGCTGTTATCAGCTTCCCTATAAAGCGTAGCGATAGCATCGGAAAGGATAGCCTTATAAGCCTTTTTGTCTTCCGCTTGTTGCTTCGTATCAATACCACCCCGCACAAACCATCCTTTGCCGTTTTTGGTGACAGACACAATCCCTTGTGCGTCAAGCACAAAAACCCAGTCAATGCCGCGAGTGTTGCGGCTTGTCCGGCCTTCATACTCGCCAAACGTAACACTTGTGCGGATGAGCCATTCATTGCAGCACTTGGCGGACAAAAATTTAGCCTGCTTTTCGCTGGCATAGAATCCCGCATGATTCTTGACCAAACCAAAAAGGCTAGAAGTGATACTGTCCATTGTTTGCTCCCTTTCGGCTCATGCCGTGTTGTTGATAGCTCTAATCCTAGGCGATAGCTAAAAGCATGTCAAACACTCTTCTCAATTTTCTTGCATGGCGTTTAAACGCTCAGAAAGGCCCATTCCTGCCTTGCATCGCTACGGATGGGCCAATGTACTAGTACAAATGACAAAGCCCCTAAAAAGGGGCTTCTAGCTTATTCTAGCGGGGAAAGCCTAGCGGCCTAAATTTGCGGCTTTCTTGCATTCCTTTATCACTACCCAAAACACTACGCCACACAATGGCCAAAACAATACAATGGTCATTCTCCCCCCCCCCCCTATTTAAGAATGGTATAGAAGCCGCCGTTTACATACGGCAGCCTCCCCACCGTCAGGATATGATTCCGGAATTCTCCCCGACTGATGACTACCCACACAGTGGGCATTCCATTGACATTCTCCCCTGTGAACGTAGACAGGTGGCGAGGGTAATTAACGCGAGTCTTTAAACGCTTTGCAATGTTCATCTCTCTTTCCTCTCTTTCTCAGTCAAACCCAAAATAAAGCCATTCATTCCCGCAGGAATCTTTTACCCTTTTAAAATCCTTTTCAATCTCCATTAACTCCCTTTCTAATGATTCCATGTCGGCTTGAATAACATCCTCGCCCAGAATTCTAGGTGTATCACTGGGACAATGACGGATGAATTTATCAGGCATCATATTGTCTAACCTCCCAAGTTCCTTTTCCGTAAATCATCCCCATTATTTCCTCCCTCCCTGAGCACTCTTTTAATCTATCCGCTTTCCATTCGTGAAACATGGAAATTGCAGTATTGTCATCCTTTGCCCAAAATGTTTTCTGCTTTCTCCCGCTGGGGGAGATGATTGCATAGGGGAGCATCATTTCCCCGATGATTTCCCCGTTAACATCGTCAAAATGTCTAAACATGATATCCCCCTTTAGAAGAGTCAAAAGAAAGAACCAAACAAAACAGGATAAAGCATAGCTTGCATGATTATTCTCCAAATGTTTTCCAGAATAATCCCGTAGGGGTTAGCACGTAATCTGCCCCGTTAATGCCGTATCCATAGGCTGTTTCAAGCCATGATGCGGACTCTATATTCACTAACCCCTCAGCGTGTAGATTTTTTGCGGCATTATATCGCCTAGTGTTAGGGTAATTACACTTGCCACCTGTTGGTTTTCTCCCGGCTTGAGTAGAAAAGGAATACATACCTTTCGATTTTAAATAACCGATAATTTCTAATTCGGTCTTATTCATTTCCCCGATGATTTCCCCGTTAACATCGTCAAGAGGAACGTGATTAGAGATAAACTTCAAATCAGACATTTTGTGTCTCCCGATTATCAAACGACAAAACCAAACAAAACCCAAACAACAAGCCGGGAAGGAGGAGCCAAGTATTACCACTGACAAGGGCATAACCAAGCCCGAAACACGTAGCAATCGCTAAGATTGCATTCCCTGCCTTACTCTCTAATGCCTTGAAAAGAGCATTAAAGATAATGGTACTGGCGGCCATGATATATAAAACGGATGATAGCATTTTACTCTCCCTTTCCCCTGTATTGCAGCGCCAGAAAATCATCCTTATCCTGCCCAAACAATGGCATATTATAACTCCAATGATTCGGGTCTGATTCAGGAATGGCGGATTTGTTGCGCGTTTCCTTTCGGGAATTTAATTCCCGCATTACTGAATCACGCATTTTCTTTGGAAGCTCATACATGATTATTCCCCCTCTTCAAAATTGACGGCTTTATAACACGCCTTATGTTCATCCTTCATATCCTGTGCCCACTCAATTTCATAGAATGCCGTACAACCTGAGCGGGAAACATATTTAATTCCGTCATATCGGAATCCCCCTACGCCAATATGGCGTGAAAGGATATTCACCGCACCCCGCAGGGTAGTTGCCTTTACCTTTAGGCGCGTTACCCATGAATAATTCAATACCCCGCCATACAAATCAGTGTAATCGAAGTAAAAGACGGTCTTTTTCATGTCATTCTTCCTCTCAAAGTACATAACATTTTTGAGCGGGAGCGATAATCCCGCACAACTTGGTCTGTGTTGCGGGAGAGATATTAGCTCCCATTTTCCGCAATTCATACGCCAGACATTGGGCATATTGCAAGCTATCGCTTGCGCCAGTTTGGGCATAATGCCGCAAGGCGCGGCCCATTGCCAGCGTAAGCCGCTGGCGTTTTTCGGCTTTTGTCTCCCAGTCGAAGCCGGACGGGAGAAGAGCCAGAATCAGGCACACCAGCGAAACAATAAAACAGAATAATATCATTGCTTTTCATCCTCTGCAAAAGACCAGACAGAAACGGCATCAGCCGGAATTGTATCCTCTGATTCTTCAAAACAATCCCAATTAGGATGCCCGTCCGTTTCCCCATTTCGAAGAATATGGGTGTAGCCCCACTCCGTCGCACAAAGGGAGGCACTGTCAAAATCTGCGCCAGTGATACGACCGTTAAACATTTTCATGATTTTCTTCCCCTTACAGTTCCGGATGGATTCCAGCGAAAGCCACAGCCAGCCGCACGCCATGCCGACGAGCGCACCGGATGAGGCGGGCGTCACTTTCCCCTTGTCGGCTTGTGCCGTGTCTCGATGATTTGCATTGTAGGGGAGGGGGAAAGGGGAGTCAATAACCTATCTTGTCAATTTGGGCCAATGTAACTTTTTTCTCTCTCCCCTCCCTTGCTAGGGCGAAACAGACAAGGGCGCAAGCCTGGCAAGCGATTTTTCCTTCTATATGCTGGCTTTTGTCGGCTGGCTATCTGGCATAGCCTAAAGCTATCAAAATTTGCATATGCAGATAGCATACCAACAATTCAAAAACCCGCGATCTTTATTTTTATAGGCTAGGGTACTGCCTGACGCCAGAACGCCTAAAAAGGGCCGTAGAACGCGTTTAAATGCATATTGTTAAATGATGACAGAATGATACTTGGCATGGATGCTGCATAACGTGAATGGATGACACTAACAATTGTACCATTGTGCAATGTCATGCAGGAAACGGATAGCTAGGGATAGAATAATATAGCTGGAATGGATGCAATGAGGGAGTGAATAGCTAGCTTGCTATCAAATCAGGGACATTAGGAGGTAAAGCTGGCCGTTTTAACATGACGCGCCACTAGCTAGGTGTCTATCTATCATGTTCCGGCTAATTTGATTTTCCTTTGTTTCAAAAAAGTGCTTGTGTCAAAAATTTTCAGGGAATTTGACCAAGCTGAAAAACAGCGAGGGAAAATGCTCCCCCCCTATCTTAAAATTCCTTATTTCCCCTTTCCTTTGAATCCCTTTCAATCATATATTCAATATGTTCCTTTGCGCGATTTATCCCTTTTTCGCCAAGATAACCGATAATGCCAACACGTGTTGAGTGCGTTATCCCTATTTTGTAAACCTCAAACCCTTTTTCTTTCTTATCTAATACCCAATAATATCCTTTTTCAAAAACAATTTCACTTTCTTTATAGCTTGACATTTCTCGCCTTCCTCAATAATCAAGATTCAAAAAAGGGCCGACAAAAATATTTATCATAGAAATATCGGCCCTAGAAATATGACTACTCAAAAATCATGCGGATTTGTCACATAAACATCCAGCGCAATTTCAACAATATCCCCGCCTAAAACCAAGTCACGGCCAAAGGCTTCATAATCGAAATAACACGCAAGATTTCCCATCATCTTCTCAATGTTATAACAATCTGACACGAATTCTTCCGCATACTCCCCCGGCGTCCCCTCAAAAATGCACACTTCATCAACCTTGTCGAACACTTCATCACAAAAAACATCTTGCCAAAGCGTAGCATCACACAAGAATTGAAAGGCGTATTGTTCACGGCTATCAAGCCCTGCGTACTTATCCGCCCATTCAATCCACTGTTCCAGATTGCACTGATTGGGAGGCACAATTTTGGCAAAATCGCTAGCTTCCTCATCAATCGCTTGAATCTCATACTCTTCGACAGGCTGGCCGGAAGAGTTAAGGTTAGCCTCTGCTTTTTCTGCATACTCTTCAAAAGAGTCAAAATAGAAGCCTTGGGCGGAAATGTCATACGGTTGGGCGAACAGTTGCATAATCTTTACCTTTTGATGTTGAGGCACTACCATTAGCGCCTTTGTGTCTGTGATGATATAGCCTAGCGGCTAGTGTGTCAAGCGGTTTTAACCTTTTCTTTTGTCCGCTTGCAACGTGCAAGCATGTTATCCTTTCCAATGTTCACGCCATGCCACCGATACCCACCAAAAGCAAACCAAAAATCAACGCGGCCATTCTTGCCAGCGAAATTATGCCAAGAATATTTACGCGAGGAAATGCGGATGCGAAGGGTGCCGGGCCAATTAGTGACATAATCCCCATTAAAATACAACCCGTTATGTTTCCCTCCCGTTTCCATAATGCGCATATCTTCTTTAGCGCAACAATCGTAACAAATTGGCTTACTTTCCGGGAGGGTATCTTTCCAACCGTACCCCGTACCACAACCCACTTTAACAGGGAGGGTTGAATTACACTCCCCACATTGAAACATCACCCCTTTAATGTGCTTCACTTGCGATTGTGCATAATTGCGGATAATAACAGACATTTTACATTTCCTCTTGTGCGTTTCAATGTACCAATTATTGCATGATATAGTGGAACATGCAATAAGGGAGTGTAAAGAAATGTAACATCCTTGTTACATTGTCATTTCAAAAAGCCACAATCCGGAGTGACAATTTCGTAACATTCAGAAATAATCAAAGGCATTTCTCAATTCTCCAAAGTAGCAAGCCAAGTTTTAAACGCTTGCGTAACATTGCTGATCTTTGCCAAGCGAGACAACAATTCTTTATCCGTTTCCTTTTCAGGATTGAAACGGATAATAATCTGTTTCACTTTGCTGGCATACTGCTTTTGTGAGGGGCCATAAGCTGACATGATTAACCCTCTCACAATTCAACAAAATCAGAATCAAGGTCGGGACCGTAACACACTTCAATCCGGTCATCCCTTGTTAGCAGATTGCGTGCCTTTTCCTTCACTTGTTCTTCATTCTCTCCCTTGATAAGCCAGCGGGAATAGTTATTAGCCCTCCAATGGTAAATCACCACATAAAAAATCTTCATCTTGACACCTCTTTACATTTCTGTTACGTTGCCGCCTATCTTATGAAAAGCGGAGAATGGTCTGGCGACCATAGACAGATGATAGCTATATCACTTGAGAGTGTCAAGTGATTTCATCCACCACTCAAGAGCTAATTTCAATGCGAATGTATCCACATAGTGAACGGATTGTTGCAGGAAGTAACCACAAGTCCGCATCCACCACTTATAATTTGCAATCGCTTCATTTTCAGGAAAAAGCAATTCCAGTAATTCATCATCGGTTGCAGGGGGAAAGACAAAATCTTTAAAGCTAGTCATCTTGTGTTCCTCGCTTGTGCGTTGTGTTGATAAGCGAATGATATAGCTCTCTCCCTGATATAGCAAGCGGAAAGATCAAACCAGAGTGTAACAGATTGTAAACAATGAAACGCAAGTAGGCATATATAGAAGAAATTGAGTAGGAATCTAGCTAAATAGCTGAAACACGTTTAAATGCGATTTAAGCCTGTTTGATAGGGTAAAGGCTACAAGGGTAGGAGGAAGGAGGAGAAAAGGGCAGGAAAGCCCCTTGTAAGCGGTTCTAGCGCCATTCTTGACGCTAATGCTGCCGCATTGTCTGGAGCAACACACATTAGGGAGGATTTCTCAAAGAATTTAACATTCCCCGCCACCCTCTTTCCTTGTCGCCGCCCCTTGCGGCTGATTTGAAATCCCCTCTTTTCAAAAAATCCCTCGTGTCAAAAATTTCCTAGGATTTTGAGTGAGTGGAAAACACGAACGAAAAATCATCCCCCCTATAAGAGAAATTCCCTCTTGTCCTCACGGACAAAACACAACATTCTTGCTGTTCCAGCAAAACCACACACAAAACAACAAGTGTAAAAGCGTTACACAAACAACAACACAAAGCGACAGCTTTAAAAGCAACACACAAAAATAATGGACACAACAAACAAAGAAATGTGTATGTATAATTGACAAGCATTGCTTGTCAGCAGAACACAAGTATTCCGTAGGAATAGATTCCTCCCCTCTTGAATTAAGGGATTTGAAAATCTTTTCTCAAAAATATCTGGTATTAAAATATCCCTAAAAATATACTACAAACAAATATCCCACATGAAATATTGAATGGGATATATTGTACAGCACGTGCTGTACATGGGAGAATGTTGTGCAGAGCACAGAATGTGGTCTTCGTGCGGCTTTCCGCACAAATAGGAATGTCGTATGCGGAGCATACAATGTAACATGATTGAAATTTGTTGTGAATTTCAACTAAGAGTTGAATTTGTTAGATAGGATGTAATCAAGAAAGGTTGTGTTTGTTCTTCTTTATTTATATATTTTCTGTTCTATTATCTAATAACTAACCTTTAATGGTGTGCAACTATTGCACCATGCCTGAGTGCAACCATTGCACTATGAACGTGCAGGATTTGCACTATGCCCCGTTCTTTACTTTGTGTTACAAAGTACTTCTTGCTTTATTTCATATACAGCTTTATACTGAATGTAGGAGGGGAATTATACGGAGATACAACAATGCTTGACAACCAGAAAAAGTTCAACTATCGTGATGCTTCTGAGCAAGAAGTATTGGACCATGTGCTGCAATCCACACACCAAGCCGTACAAGCGGCTAAGGCATACTACACTAGACAAGGGGAAAGAGATGTTGTAAAACGCATCAACGATGCTCGTGATAAGGCTAAGATGATTAGGCTTCAACTTAAAATAGAGGAATCCCGCAATGAAGTTGATGGTGGAAATACCAACATCTATGGTGAGTAAGATTGACGAAGTGAGAGGAGAGATGAGTAGGGCAGCATATTTATTTAACAGCTTAAAAATTAAGCTGGACAAAGACAGAGAAACATTAAACGAATCCGCCACGCAAAGGGGAGAACAATATGAAGCAGAAGAAGGAAATAATTACAATTTCCAGTCAATTCGAGTTGACTAAATACATTTTCAACTCTATCAAGAAAAATCACTTGTCCCAATCTGAAAGAGATGTATTGTTGGCTATTGTCAATTTTATGTCTCCAAAAAATGATTGGACAAGTTATCCCTCCTACGAAAAGATAGCCGATCTAGCTCTAGTCAGTGTACGCACAGCAAAATCGGCTGTCAAAGTTCTCAAAGAAAAGAAATTAATCTCTTACAAACAAGGAAGAAGTGGTGTTTCTAATGCCTATTCTTTTTCTTTTGATGGCATATCTTCTTTGACAGAAATCCCTGTTAAATATTCTAAAACAAACAATGCAAATAGTAAGGAATCAAATGTGTCTACTTACTACGGCATAGACGACGATGAATTTTTGAAGGATGCTCCCTTCTAGGACTTGACACCCCTCTCACAACATGCCACAATGCACACATTAAAGCGGAGAACATCATGGGAACACGATATAACATCACTCTTTCTGACATCACTGAAAAGATGGGAAGAGAGGTTGAATATGATAGCATTACAGGGTTGCGTCATGTTGTAGGGGGAATTTGTGGATGGGATTTCTCCTCCTTTGGTGGACATACTTTTTCTGGCCCTAATATCGGTAAGCCGGAATTGGATGAAATCTTCCGCCAATATAATGTAAAGCCTAAGTATTATTGACATTGTGTTGCTAATTGGAGAAATGAAATGACTAAGTACAACGTGCGTATCAGCTTCAATGGGGACTTCTTCTATACCGAAGTGAATGCCTCTTGTCGCAATGAAGCTATCAAGAAGGGGCGCAAGAAGTTCCGTGCTTCCTCTTGTGGGAATATGAAGATTGACGCAATTCATGCTGTGCAAGTGATTTGAGAAAACAGAAATGACCATGCTAGAATGTCTTTCCCTTCTTCTCTTGCCACAACACTCTGAAATGTGGATGCGTCCTAAGCGTTGGAAGGGATGTAAGATGGCGTATTGTTTGAGCTTTGATAAGCTGAATACAGAGCTTGTCCCCGGAAGACGAGGTGGAGAGGCAGGGATGACATGCTGTGTATATTCCCTCCTTGAAGAGTGGGAAATTGTTTCTCCTGATACTGTTTTGAATGGTGAATGATATGATCCTCGCAGAGGAGTCCCTTGAACAACGTCTTTATCGTTATGCAGAAGGGATGCTCCATCATCCCAACCCTGTAACTCGTTGGGTACATCGGAAGATGTATTTTGAACTCTACTTCAGTGAATATTTGGTGAGTTAAGATGAAATTGTATCAATTAGCGGCAACTGGTGGGACTGCTTTTGGTTTTGTGAGTACATATCATTCTAAAGAGGTTTTCTCCAAAAAAGAATTTGCAGAGGCTGCAATTCCGAGGTTCATTGCAAACTGCTGCGATGATAGCCATGCGAACTACATGATTAATGAAGGGAATGAGAAAGTCTCCGTTAAGATAATTGAACTTTACCTAGCTGAGGAGACTGAAACATGAACCTCGTAGAAGCAATCCTTGAATTGCAAAAGCCTGAAAATGTCGAGACAAAGTGTATCCGCCCCCAGAGTTGGAAGGATTGTTATGACCATTTTACAATTGAAGACTATAACATTGGAAGCAGCCCGCTTCTTGTCTATCAACGTGTGGAGTATGATCCTTACGAAGACCCCGGTTTTTACATCCCGTATCATGTTGACGAGTTGACAGGGGAGTGGGTGATGTGTGACATTCCTAAAGAAGAGGATTTTCAAGCATGAACCCCATCCTCCTCACCCTCATCATTGCATCCACTAACACACGCTCCCCTGCATTTACGAGTGTTACACAAGAGTACAACAACATCATTTCTTGTATGGAAGCTAAATCAGCTATGCTGAAAGAGATACGAGCTTCCATCAGCATCCCTATTGATGTTGTTGCAACGTGTACGCAGAAATAAATAGGATTTCACGAAATCCGCTATTGCACATGAGAGAAAAGTGTGCAAGAATACAAGCATTCAATGAACAACGAGGTAGAAAGAAACTAAATGAAACTTCTTATCACTGCAATGCTTTGTGCTGGAATTGCACATGCAGAATTCACTCCTATTCCTCTGTGTGACATTCTTGTCAGCTACAGCATGAAGGGGTACTCCACTAACGTAGATGTCATCCTCAAGGAGAAGGATCAGCAAAAGCGTATGCTTATGCTATATGGGAATGCTTTGCGTGAACGTGGAATGAAGAAGAGTGAGGCGTATTTGATGCTGATGAACACTTGTCGGGAACACAATGCTGTGCAACAGCAAGAGAATCCGGCTCAGGAAGCTATCCCGAAACAGCAACCAGTATTCCCTGTTGAAAAGTTTCAAGCTAATAGCTAAAAGCTATTGAGGAAAAGTAAAATGCTTTCTGAAAAGTTACAAATGAAAATTAGTTTAGCTGTTTATGCTATGGTAACGACTAATTTTTCGATGATGTGCAATCCTTTTTACCGTGGAGAACTGTTTGAATGGTATAAATTTAAGGAGATGTGCGTCAGCAGAGTGAGGTCTGAACTTTTTATTTATTTCCGAGAAAAGACTAAGATTACATCTGAAATGTTAGATTTTGCACAGACTGAATGTGAATTTATTTGTGATAAAATGCTACAAAATTCTGGATTTCTTGAGGAAGAGTAAATGTTTAAGAAACACATCACCATGTCTTCCCTCTCCATCGGAGAGGATGGAAAATGGACAGCAGCATTGCAGGAACGGATTACATTCATTCCACTCTCTTTGTACAAGAATACAATTATTGCAAGTGGGAAATGTGTAGGGAAGCAACTTGTGCAACCGCACAAGATTGGGTATTCTTCTTCACATCCAGTGAAGCGAGAGAATGTTGTGAATGCGATTGAACAGCAATGGGCCGTGTTTGCGAATTGAGGAAGGTAAAATGTCAACTAAGTTCCTAGCTGCACAAGTGGTGGAATATGAAACTTCTTTTGGGGAAATTAGTCATTACTATGTTTCCTCTATTGACCGTGAACGTTCTTCTGGAATTGGTGGAGAATATACAGAAACTCTCGTTTGGACTTGGAATGTTGAAGATCAGAAACGTGAGAAATTGATCTACCAAACAGGTGCATTCACTCCAAACAATTTGTACAAGCATAAGAGAGTGATTGAAGTGCTAAGTGAATTTGGCGAAGAGGGGTTATTGGAGAAAGAGATTTAAATGGCATACCAGAAAGGAAAAGTTATGAAGCAGGCTGTGAAATATTCTAAGAATGAAGTGGAAACTGTGGAGGATGTTCTAAAGTACGGAATCCTTGAAATTCCAGAGCGGGGAATTTCTTTAAAAACCGCAGAACATTTTGGTGTTCGTACTGCAGTTAGTGAGACTGATGGAAAAACCCCTATCGCTCACTATTTCCCTTATTATTTGGATGGGAAACTGGTTGGCTTTAAAAAGCGTGACCTCACTGTCCCTAAATACTCCGAGTCTCACTTCAGTGTGGTCGGGTTTCAGGGGACGAAGTGCGACTTGTTTGGTATGATCGCGGGAAATAAAACTGGCGGTAAAAAGGTATGGATTACAGAGGGAGAGTATGATGCCCTAGTTCTCTGGCAAGTGCTGAAGAACAAGTACCCGTCTGCCAACCCTACAGTGATGAGCATTAGTAGTGGTACAGCCAATGCTGTTAAGAACATTGGTCAGAAACAGAACCAGCAATACCTTTCCAAATTCTCGGAAATCATTCTTGCTTTTGATGCCGATAAGGCAACGCAAGAAGAACGAGAGAAAGAGCGTATTGTGAAGGGTAAGGATGCAATGGCTGCTGTATATGGCCTAATGCCCGATATTAAATACGTAGACATGCCAGAGGATTATGACCCCTGCGATATGGTGGAAGAGGGGCTGGATGAGCAACTTTATTGGCTTGCCATGAAGCCAAAGAGTTATGTCCCCGATGGATTTGTTAAATATGAGACATTCCAAGATAAGGCCAAAGAGCTTCCCCAACTTGGAAAGCCTTGGCCGTGGCCTACGATGACAAAACTTTCTCTGGGGCGACGGCTTGGAGAGGGGCATTATATCGGTGCAGGGGTTAAGATTGGCAAGTCCGAGTTTGTCAATGTCTTGACAGAGCATGTTATTTCTCACGAGGGGAATAAGATTGCTTTGTTTAAGTTCGAGGAAGAACCTGAAATTACTTGTAAAAAGATTGCGGGTAAGATGTATCATAAGGATTTTACAAACCCTGAGAAAGTGATATTTATTCAAGAAGATGGAAGTTTGAAGAACATTTATGGAGAATTGATCCAAGACAAAACGGGGATGTTTACTCAAGAACTTCTTACTCAAGCTGTAGATGCTGTTGGGGACAATGTGATTTATTACAACAACTACGGGGCTTGCTCGTGGGATGTTGTAAAGGGGGCTATCCGTCATGCTGTTCTTGTGGAAGGGTGTCAGGATGTAGTTATTGATCCTATCTCCCGCATGGTGCAAGGATTGACAGCAGCAGAGGCTAATACGGCCCTTGAAAAGTTTGCGGATGAGCTTAGTAAAATGGCAAAAGACTTGGGATTTACCTATTATTGCTTTTGTCATTTGAAATCCCCAGAATCCGGCCCCGCACATGAACGAGGCGGAAAAGTGCTGAGTCATCAATTTACAGGGAGTCGTGCGATGATGCGCTCCACCTATTATATGTGGGGAATTGAGCGCAACAAAGACCCGGACCTTGATGAGAAAGAGCGCAACACATCCACCATTGTTCTTCTTGAGGACCGGAAGTATGGGAGAAGCGGGTATTTCAAGGTTTACTATAACCCCAAGACAGGAGATTATAAAGAACCTCCAGAGGGATTTTTGGAATCAAGTATTGAAACTTTGGAGGAATATGAGAGGCTGATGGCCGGTGGTGCAGGTTTCTAAATTAGTTATCACGCTTGACAACGCCCCTTCTATGCCCGACAATGCGTTCGGGCTTTTTATTTTCTGGAGAGATGTGTGGAACTTGTCTTTGATATTGAGGCCAGTGGCCTTCTTGATGACAGCAGTATTGATTACCTTGCATCCCCGTACAAGTTGAAACCCACCTACAAGTTTCATTGCCTTGTTGTCTACAACCGTACAACAAAGGAAGTGCTTTCGTGGGAGCCAGAGGAATTTGTAGAGGGCGTGAAATATATCAAGAAAAATGCCACTGTCTTGATTGGGCACAACATCATTGACTATGACTTGTTGGCTCTGAAACTCGGGTTTGATTTTGAATACTCCATCCTCCCCAAACACACGCTTGATGGTAGGGAAATCAAGATTGTGGATACCCTTGTTATGTCAAAAACCCTCAACCCTGACCGCCTTGGGCATTCTATTGAGTGGTGGGGGGAAAAGTTGGGTTGTGCCAAGATTGATTGGCGAGGGAGGGCTATTGAGTTGGGGCTAATCCCCCATAATGCTCCCAAAGGAGCAGAGTTTGCTACCTATCATCCCGCTATGCTCGAATATAATGAACAGGATGTCATCGTAAACAACAAGGTGTATGAGGCTCTTTTGGCTGAAGCAGGAGATTGGGATTGGTCAAGTGCTTTGGAATTGGAACATGCTGTCCGTGACATAATTACGCGCCAATCTCACAGAGGATTCTGGTTCAATCGTGAAAAAGCCGAAGCTAATATAAGAGAGCTAGACGAGATGATGGCTTCAACTAGGGCGGAAGTAGAGCCACATTTACCTCCCAAGCCCATGACAAAGGGCAGGTTGGCAGACAGCACCCCACCTAAGAACCAGTTTAAAAAGGATGGAAGTGTTAGCGTGTTGATGTTGAAGTTTGCTGACAAAATGGGGGCAAAAATTGAGGATGGGAAGTTCATATGGAATGGGCAATCCCTCCCTTTACCATTACCTGCTGAAGCGTTGATTACAGAAGAGGCTGCCAGTATCGAGGATACTACGCATATTAAAGGCTGGCTAATTAGTCTTGGGTGGAATCCTGTAAACTACAAGGAGCGTGACCTTACTTGTGACACCAAAAAGAAGAAGCTATCTAAGGAGAAATACTTAGAGGCGGTTGAACGTTACAAGGGGCAAACAGTTGGTGGGCCTTTTGAGGGGGACCGTTTGGAACATTTGTCCTCGTATTTGCGCTGTAGCAAAACCCTTGTGTGGAAGAAGATGGAGGATCATGACCTCACTAGACCAATGAAAGTGCTGACTAACCCGACATTAACAGTTGGGCAAGACAAGGAGCTTTGCCCCAACCTTGTATTGTTGGCAGAAAAGTTTCCGTATGCTGAAAAGATTGTCAAGTTTCTAACCTATCGTCATCGCCGCAACTCTATCCTCGGCGGCGGCGTCGGGCTAGATGAGGAGGATGTAGAAATGGAGAAAGGGTTTTTAGCCAATGTGCGATGCGATGGTAGGATTGCTACTCCGGCAGATACTTGTGGATGTAATACCTCCCGCATGAAGCATAGAGTCGTCGCCAATATCCCTCGTATTACTTCATTATACGGAGAACCCATGCGTGAAATGTTTGGAATTGAGCCGGATAAGTACGCGCAACTTGGCTACGATTTCTCAAGCCTTGAGGGGAGAATGGAAGCACACTATTGCTGGAAGTATGACCCAAGCAAGGAGTATTGCCACAGTCTTGTAATGGAAAAACCCAACGATGTGCATACAATTACAGCCAAAAAGATTTCAGATATAATCTGCAAGGATTTTGGGCGTACCCCTGCAAAATCCGTAAAATATTGTTGTACGTATGGGGGACGCCCTCCTCGGGTGGCGAAGACCATTGGAAGCGACTTGAAAACAGGGGAGGCTGTGTATGATGCCTTTTGGCTTGCGGCATCCCCCCTAAAGATGTTAAACGATAATTTGAAACGTTATTGGGAAACTACAGGGGGGAAGAAGTTTATCTTGGGAATTGACGGGCGCAAGGTTCCAACTCGCTCTGCCTCTGCATTGGTCAACAGTCTTCTGCAAAGCGCAGGTGTTATTTGTGCTAAGTGGACTATGGTGCTGCATGAGGATAAGCTCAGGAAAGCTGGGCTGATAGTTGACTTTTTTAGGGAAGATTGGAAGAACAAAAACTACGTTCAACAAATGATTCAGTGTCATGATGAGGCTCAGATGGAGGTTAATAAGGGGCTTATACAATGGAAGGTATTTTCTAACGAAGAGGATGCAAAAGCATTTAAGAAGGGTAACGAGGGCTGGAGTGAAGTTGGGCATCAAGGCAGCAAATATTTTGTAGGGAGGGGCTTGGTATCCGATCTTCTGATTGAGGCAGTAAATGAAACAACTGCGAAACTAAAACTTAATATCCCTCTGGGGGTAGAGTATGTGTATGGAACCGGGTGGCATTCTTGTCACTAGCAGGAGGATAAAATGGCAAAACGTAGACTTTTTGTAAATACAGGGGATACCTATAACCGCTTAACAGTGATAGAGGAAGTCCACCGTGATGAGGTGGGGAAGGCTAGGGGACGATGGGTCAAATGTTCGTGTCTTTGTGGAAACATTTCTACTGTAAGTATAGATAAACTGCTTTCCGGACATACAACGTCTTGCGGCTGTTACATGAAGGAAGTAAGAGGAAAAGCAACAATCACTCATGGTAACTGTGGAGAGAGGTTATTTAGTGTATGGCGAAGAATGGTAGCTAGATGTACAAATAAAAGGGACTATAATTGGAAGCATTACGGTGGAAGAGGAATCACTGTCTGCGACAGGTGGAAGGTTTTTGAACTATTTATTGAGGACATGGGTGCAAGTTTTCAAGAGGGGTTGACGCTGGATAGAATAAACAACGATGACGGATATTACAAGGAAAATTGTAGATGGACAACCTACTCAGTGCAAACCCATAATAAGAGAAAATACGGGAAGAACTCTGAGTATGTTGGAGTGTTTTTTCTTGAAAACTGTAAGAAGTTTACAAGCTACATAAACATTTCTGGAAAACGTGCATACTTCGGTACAAGTGAAGATGAACATTTGCAAGCTATCTATTACGACACGGCGTCTGAAATACTTTATGGATCAAGACCCAATAAAACTGAGCACAGGGAAGATGTTCTCCCATACGTCATGGAAAGGCTAGTCAAAAAAGGATTATTCCCCTCTTGACACCCCGCACAAGGATGTGCCATACTTCTCCCATCTTGAACACACACACACAAGCGAGAAATGAAATGTCCCTAGATGTCACTCTTACAGAAGTGAAGCCAACCCAAGTGTATTGGCGAAACATTACACACAATTTGAACACAATGGCAAGAGAAGCTGGAATTTACATGGAACTCTGGCGTCCTGAGGAAATTGGAATTACGAAGGCTCATCAACTGATTGGCCCGTTGACGGAAGGGTTGAAACTTCTTACAATGCGTCCAGAGCATTACAAACAATTCAACCCCTCAAATGGGTGGGGAAGTTATGAAGGGTTGGTGGACTTTGTGAAAGAGTATTTGAAAGCGTGTATTGACAATCCAAATGCGGATGTTAGCGTTTGTCGTTGAAGTTTTTGGAGAAAGGTAAAATGAAACACTACAATTTTGGCAGCATTGAACAGTTTCGCAATGTTTGCAAACAAATCAAGCTGGAAGCTGAATATGTTGGAAAGGATGAGAATGGGAAAGCTATTTATGATTCTTCTCGTCCTAAACCCACTCTCACTTTCCTTGGCACTGTAAAGCTGCATGGAACAAATGCCGCTGTTGTGTACGACAAGGAACATGGGCTGTATGCTCAAAGTAGAGAACGTATTCTGAGCATTGAAAGCGATAATGCTGGATTCGCCTTCTATGTGGAAACCAATCGTAAGTATTTTGAGGAAAACCTATCGTGGTTTACCAAGTATGACGGAGTGGAGACAGCTATTATTTTTGGGGAATGGGCTGGCGGCAATATTCAGAAAAGGGTGGGAATTTGCAATAAGGAAAAGAGCTTCTATCCATTTTTGTTGAAGTATATCCGGGATGATGGGAAAGAGGAGCACTATATCCCTGTTACAGAACGTACAGAGGATACAAGTGGTATTTGGATTCTTTCTCCTGAAAATGGTGTATTCCCTATCACACACTTTCAAACTTTCCAGCTGGAGATTGATTTCAACAATCCTGAACTTGTACAGAATGAACTCCTCCGTATTACGGAAGAAGTAGAACGTGAATGCCCTGTTGCAAAAGCATTTGGCTTCTCTGGAATTGGTGAAGGAGTTGTCTGGACGGCAGATTGGAATGGCAAGCAATATCGCTTCAAGGTGAAGGGCGAGAAGCATTCCTCGTCCAAAGTGAAAACTCTTGCAAGCGTGGACACGGATAAGATTGAAAATTGTCAGAAGTTTGCTGAATATGCCGTCACAGAAAGCCGGTTTGAACAAGCGTTGCAAAATGTTTTCCTTGATGGAGAATTGGATGTCAAACAAATTGGCCCCCTTCTGAAGTGGATGAACACTGATATCCTCAAGGAAGAAATTGACACTCTTGTTGACAATGGGTTGGAGTTCAGAGAGGTGGTGAAATACATTGCAGACCGAACAAAGAAGATGTTCTTCTCTCGTCTTGGAATGTAATTTATTTTCACAAATAAATTGTTGACACCCTTATACAGTGTGATATGCTAGAGAGACAAGCTACTTTTTAGAGAGAGGTGAACAGATGACTACTTCCAAAGTGACAGAAGGAATGTACATCCGAACTATTGTCCATGAACCCGGCTATTTTGAGCTTGGACAGCGTGGACAATGTATTGCGTATGCAGAAGATGAAGACAGCGTAGATGGATACGCTTATTACATCAAGTTTGATGACGATGTGTATTGGTATCTTGAGGCGGATGAATTTGAGTTGGAGCAATAATGGACTTCCATTCTGTTATTTCCCAATTGAAAACTCTTGACGAGGAAATGCTTTCCCTTCCAATCAAGAATATTTCAAATGAGGATTTGAAAAAGCTATACTCTCTTGTGGCTGAAATTCGAGAGAGTAGCAATCTATTGTGGCGTGTTCCATTTCTTGAAATGTGTGCGCGTGATTTGTTTAATTCTGGCAATACGCCAGATGCAGCTTGAGAGAGAGGAATAATGAACGCACTTGTATAAACAGCTTTATAAGATTTACCCCATTAAATAGTTCTTATGAACTAAAAACACATTCATTGACAAACAAAAGAGGATTCACTCTATGAACTTTAAATTTAATGTAACGAAAACCACCACCACTGAAGGTGGCAGCAAGAAGGAAGTGGATTGGGATAAGCTGCACGAACACATCATTTCTGCTGCTGGAACGGAAAAGAAGGCACGCTCCATCCCCGGTGTTATTTCTGGTATTTATGATCTTGGTGAGCAAAATCGTGGGGATGCAGAGATTGATGTGGATGATGCTGAATTTCGCAAGAAGTTCCCTGAATATGATGGCTCTGACTCTTCCAAGAAGCTGATTGCATCCAAGCGGAATGGCAGCTATTTTAAGGATGAAGCTGGAAAGACGTTCTATTGCTATCCGCAAAAAGCTGTACAGCAAGTGGCTATTGCTGTTGACTTCCCACAAATCCTTGTTGATAAGGGTCAATTCTTTGGCAAGAGTAACAAGCTCCCGCTGCGTATGCTCTTGAATGGAGAATTCAGCATCAACAAGGAACGCATTGTTGGCAAACCCTTCTCCATTGTGGAGAAGAAGTATGACGATGGCGTGTGGGCTTTTGCCAAGAATAATGGCCTTCACAAGCTGGCTGATGCGGCAGATATTCTGGACGAGCGTGGCTATTTTACAAAGGACCGTATTGGAGAGTTGCTTGGCAAGGTTGCGCTATTCAAGATGCGTGTCTGGATGAAGCCTGCCAAGACAGGGGATAAGAAGTTCTTCACGGAAGAGATTTCTTTGAGTGGTCCTATCCCTGAGGGCGTGAATGTGCCGGAATATGATGAGAGTATTCTGCACGGTGTTAACCTGTACGGGGAGAATGACGAAGAAAGTGTCAAGCAGCTTCGTTTGTGTGTGAAGAATACGATCAAGAAAGCAAACAACTATGAGGGTAGTGACATTCAGAAGTTGCTGGTTAAGTTGGAAAGCGGGAATGGGAATAGCTCTGCTACGTCCTCTCCCAAGCCAGCGGTTTCAAATATGGTTGTGAAGCAAGAGAAGGAAGTTGAACAAGAAGTAGAAGAGGAAGATTTTGACGAAAATTCACCTTTCTAGGGGAAAGATGGAAGAGATTTTTAAAATTTGTTTTAAGTGTGGGGCTGAAAAGCCCCTTTCTCAATACTACAAACATCCTAAGATGTCAGATGGACATTTAAATAAGTGCAAAGACTGCACTAAAACAGATGTCAAACTGCATCGAGAGGATAATCTGGAAAGAATAAAGGAGTATGATAGAAACAGGCCAAACAAGAAAGAGAAAGACGCAAAGTGGGCAACTGTGTTAAAGGAGAAGATGCTATCGGATGCAACCTACAAAGAAAATGTATATGCTTGTAGAAAGAATTGGGGTAAAAGAAATCCTTTAAAAAGAAAAGCTCAGGCGGCAGCCGCTAATGCTATAAAGAATGGAAAGCTGGAAAGCAAATACTCCTGTGAACATTGTGGAGAATCGGGGGTGAAACTTCAAAAACACCACTGGTCATATTTAGAAGAGTATTGGCTAGACGTAATCTGGCTTTGCCCCTCCTGCCACGGAAAAGAGCACAGAAGGCTCAATGCGCTCGGGAGAGACCCAGACCGGAATTTAAACACAAGCGAGGAAATCAATAATGACTGAACAAAAACGTGGCCGTGGACGCCCTGAAGCTAATGACCGAGAGTCTTTGGACTCTATCCTGAAGAATGACACTTCTCGCCAAAAATTCAAGGAAGTGGTGGATAATTTGGTGGATAGTAAAATGGCTCTCACATTCAAGCAAGAAACACATACATCCGATATCAATGGTGCGAGTGAAACATTCAGGCTGAGTAAGGGGTATTTGAATGCCTTGGTGAATGGTATTGCTGCTGACAAGATTAAGGAAGTGGCAGAGAAGGGAAGTTTGATTGCTGAAACTGTGGAAATTTTGGGGTATTGATTATGTGTGAAATTATCAAGTGGTCTTCTCTTTCTGAAGAGTTGCAAGAAGGTTTTGAATATTGTGAAGTAGACGAGGAGAGTGGTTTCATTGTAGTTCAAGAGGGAGATTGGATTAGCCAAGGAAAGTATGAATACTGCACTAACGTCTTTCAACGAATTTCAGATGGTAAATATTTTGCTCAAGACAGGTCTCGGTCTGGAAGTTATTTCTCTGATTATTATTATAGAGATGCTGAAAATCTTTATGAAGTTGAGAAAAAAGAAGTAATCGTAATTGAGTGGAATAAAAAAGGAGAGTAATTATGCCCCGTCTCTGCTTCGATTATGACAGCGTGTGCTATGCCGTAGGATTTGCTGCTGAAACTCGCTCAATTGTAGCCACCCACAAGAACAGTAAGGATAGCTGGACATTTGCTAATCGGACAGAGTTTTATGGACGAGACAGGAAAGGTGGATGGCTTGAGGAAATGAACCTTCTACGCGACTCCCCTTGGCTTCCAGAAGAGTTTGAAATTCAAGATGTCCAAGAGGCAAAACCTCTCTCCTTGGCAAGGGAAATTCTCAATTACAAAATCCGAAGTGTTGTAAAGCATCTTCATGCCAAGGAGTGGTATGGCTACCTCGGGAAAGAAAAGTCATTCCGACATGATGTAGCCACAATCCTTGAATACAAGGGAGGGAAGCGTAAGGAGAACTTGAAACCTCTTTTGCTTCCGCAAATCACGGAAATGATTTTGCAAGAGCACAACGGGAAAGTAGCTACTCATCGCCTTGAGGCAGATGATTGGCTCTCCATTGATAGCTATGAAGCGTGGAAGGATTGGAGCAAGACAAAGAGTGACCGCCATCGCCTGATTGCCATTACAGAGGATAAGGACCATTTGCAATGTACGGGGCATTTCTTTAACCCGGATAAGATGGTGTTGCCGGAAAGTGTGCAAGGATTTGGGAAATTGTTTTGGCGTGATGATACGGCAAAACCGATGTTAAGTGGAAGAGGTAGAATTTGGCTCTACTCAATGACACTTTGTGGCGATAAATGTGATAATTTTAAGCCTAGCGAATTGGCTCAGAATGCGCGTTTTGGCGATACAGCCACCTACAAGCTCCTATCCCATTGCCAGAACGACAAAGAGGCTTTAACGGCCCTTGTAACGCAATACAAGGCATGGTATCCATCCCCTGTAGAGTATGTTTCTTGGCGTGGAGAAAAGATGGTGAAAAATTGGCTTGACATTGCCGAAGAAATGTGGCAACTTGCTAGGATGAAGAGATGGGTGGGGGATGATGTGTCCCTTCAAGAAGTGTTGAATGCTGTGGGTGTTCCCTACTGACGAGGAAATTATGACAATTAAATGCCTTAACGTGTGGACAGCTATTCATGCTGAAAGTGGGGACATGTTCTTAGCCATCAACCACAATGGAGAGTTTTGGATAGCTAATTATCACATTCAACTCTTCCCTTTCAATTTCATCAAGGATGAACCTCAATACTTGGACTGGATGTTGGAAGGGAGTATGAAGAAAATGTTGTTGACGATTGGGTTGGAAGAGGTGGAGGAATCGGATGACTAAAAAGAAAGAAAACACATATTATTATGAACCTTGGAAAGATTTGCCGCATGTATGGAAAACAAAGTCAGCATTTTTCAATTATATTCGAGGGGCATTGCGATGGCAATGGAAGCGTTACCCCTTGAAGTTGGACTTCAAGAATGAAAAAGCTATTCCAAACTTTTCCGGAAGTGGAGTGACAAATCCAAAAGTGAAGAAAGTGGTTCAATGTGAAGTTTGCGAAACATGGATTCCACAATCATCCGCCGAAATTGACCATCGTGTTCCATGTGGCACAATCAAGGATTGGGAAACAGCAGGACAATTCATTCATAATATGTTTTGTGACAAGAGTAATTTGCGCTGCGTCTGTTCTCCATGTCATCAGACGATCACTTATAGTGAGCGAATGGGATTAAGTTTTGAAGACGCAATCATTGAAAAGCAGGTGGTAGCATTCGGGAAACTCTCCGCAGATGAACAAATCACAAAGATCAAGGAAATTGGCTTGTCGCCAGACCGATACCCAAACAAGGACAAACGTAAGGATGTATTCCGTGAATATTTGAAACTGAAGAGGGAATAAATATGAAATTGTTGTCCCAAACAGAGCTTGATGACAAGCATTTCCGTAACCCTAAAACACAATTGTTCTATCCACATTCTGAAATTACAGCAAAGATTATTGCTATTCTTGGATATTCAGACCCTTTCCCAAAAGAGTTGGAAATGCACTATTATGCTCTAGCTGGAAAGAATAAATTGGTTGTGGAAGTGTATCAAAAAGATATGGAGAAAGAAGAGTGACACGCTTTAGAACAGAGGCTACGGAATGGATTGATGGTGCAAGTATTACTCTCCGAGAGGATGGGGTTGGAACTGGGTATATTTTTCAACGAACACCCTGTAAAGCTATGTATCTTTTTGTTCCCGATACTGCTAAACATTATTTAGGACTTTCCCCAGACGATTTAAGAGAAATTGCCGATACATTAGAAGCATTAAACAAAGAGGTTCTAAAACATGCTTAACACACCAGAATGGCTTGACCATTACAAAGAATTGATCGCTTCCGGCCAGAGTCAGCGCCAAGCCTGTGCAATTTTGAATATTGCTCGCTCCACTGTACAAGATACGTTGAAACGGATTGAACAGAAGGAGGAAATGATTAGCGGAAAGAAGCCGAAAGGGATGCGTGTTCTTTTTCTTGATGTTGAAAACTCCCCCTCTCTTGGATATATTTGGGGGAGATGGAAGCAGAATATTTCCTCTAACCAAATCCACACTGAAGGGGGTGTGCTTCTTACAGCAGCATGGAAATGGTTAGGCGAGGAGGAACGCCACGTTGTTAAGGCGCAAGACCCGTTTTTGGATGAAGATTTGAATGTCTTGCTGGAAATGTATGATGCTGTAGAGCAAAGTGACGTGGTGGTGATGCACAACGGAAATCGACATGACTGGCCTTTGTTTCAAACACGCCTTGTTCTGAATAATCTTCCTCCACCCAAGCGAGTGAAGATTGTGGATACCCTGCAAATTGCCAAGAAGAATTTTAAGTTTAATTCAAATCGCTTGGATGATCTTGGAAAGTTTCTTGGGGTTGGTCGGAAGGTAGAGACAGAGGGTTTTGACCTGTGGCGTAAAGTGGTGAATGGTGATAAGGAAGCACACGAGGTGATGGCACAATACAACATTGGTGATGTTGATTTGCTTGAGAAAGTGTATCTCAAACTCCGTGCTTTTGATGGGAATTTGCAAGCGAATGCTGGACACTACTACCACGACAATCTTTCTCGTTGCCCTTGCTGCGGAAGCAGCGATGTGACAGAGAGTGGGAACTTTGCTTATACGCCTGTATCCATATTCGTTGAGATGGTGTGTACAGATTGTGGGCATCGTTCTCGCAAACGTCAGGCTATCAACGACAAAGAGAAGCGGGCTAACATGCTTGTCACGCCAAAATAATCTGTGCTGTACATACGCTCCAATGGCTTCGGCTGTTGGGGCTTTTCTTTTTGTGGAAGAAAAAGTGTTGACAGATGGGAGGTGGGTTTGGTAAGATGAGTCATCAACAAACAACGAGGACTTTCTAATGACTCCAGCTTTCACATATATGGTGATTGGCTTCGCTCTAGGTGCTGCATTTGGGGCAGGGATGATGATAGAATCTCACAATGTTCAATGCAGTTATCAAGCAACAGGGAAATAAAATGACCACTCTCATTACATTCAAAGCCTCTTTTCCACAGGAGCTTGCCCATGAAATTCGTACAATCCTTGCTGTTGATGGAATGTCTTGGAGCAATATCCCCGGACATTCCTTGTCTATTTGGCAGAGTATGGCTTTTAGACGATTTGCTAATTCGATTGAAAGCAAATACATTGATGGGAATGTTGAAACAAATTGGGATGGAAACACATTGAAAATGGTGAGTAGAATCTCTTGCGGAAGCTCAAGTCATTTGGTATTCTTGTTGAAGCAGATGTTGGACGGTTGTAGCGAGTTATTTGAGATTGATGTGGAGGAAGAGGAATGAACAATTTTAAAGTTGGTGATTGGGTTAAAATTAAAGATAGTGTTTGGGACTACTGTAATTGGGAAGCAGATGGTTTTAAAAAGGACGCCCCTGAAAAGGTTGTTGATACTGATGGGGAGTATGTCTACATCCGTAAAGGACATCAGCGGTATTGTATTCATTATACAAATATTGAGAAAGTTGAAATGAAGCCAGAAGAAACCAAATACGCCACTATCCCCTTCTCTGTTGAAGCATGGGAGAAGTGGAAAGTGGATGAGCGGACGAAGGTGTTTTATAAGTCCATCCCTGTCACACAGCTTACAATGTTTGATTGCAAAGGTGGATTCGTTGCGGCTGGAGTAATGTGGGTGGATTATGGTAAAGAATTAGTGAAGTTTCATGTTGATGACTTTAAAAATATGATTATACACGCCCCCGTCACAACAAAGCGCATTCCATTCAATCCTGAGTTGAAAGATGCAAAAGTGTTTTATGGAAATACAGAGTTGATTGACTGGCATCAAATGAAGAGTGGCGTTGTTTGTGGTACTCGGGAATTGAATGATGGATTTAATGGACAAGATACCAACCTCTATCACCCCAACGATCTCACAATGGAAATTGAAGAATGAAGAAACGCAGCAAACATTTACCAAAGCACACATTTTCCCCATTCAAAAAAGGAGATAGTGTTGTATTGAAAAAGACAGCATTCACCCAACTCTATTTGAAAGATTGGGGGATTACATCTGACAAGGTGTACTCCGTTCATAACGTGTATGACAGTATTATCTATATTATGAATGACCATGACAAAGAGATGGGCTTTCATTTTGAACATTTTGAGGGAGTTGCGGAGAAGAAGGCATGATGTCTCTAGCTTTGATTCACCACTACTCCTACGACTATGGAAATGGTGGAACGTGTTACATTCGCGATACAATTACAGCGGAATTAGCCGGTAGTATGATATTGGATGATGAGACAAATGAGCCAAGGAAGTTTTCTTCTGTTGGGGAGGTGTATCGCTTTCTGTTGAAGAGGGCGGATATTGAAATTGATGAAGTGCATGTGGTGAGATGAACCTAAAGAGGAAAGACATTATGAAAAAGCTATCCCCTAAAAACCATGATTGGGTGTATTTGAATGAAGAATATGAAGTGTGTAGCACCAACGGATGTTGCATAATTGGTAGGATTTATCTTGATTTGTCAGAGGATGAGTGGGTGTTTGACAATTCTTCACGTGAAGACGATGGAGTGATGTATGCTGGTGAAGTGGAACAAATCAGTTATTTGTTGAATACGTTGAACAAACGTGATAAATTGGGAAAGTATAAGGTTTCCCCTAAGAGTTCAAACGGAGAAGAGAAATGAACAAGTTTAATCCGGGGGATAAGGTGAGATGTTTAAAGAAAGATGAAGCCAGTGGTTGGGATATTGGAGATGAGTTTGAAATCAAATCCATTGACTCCTACGATTGTTTCCATTTTAATGACAGCCAAGGGTGTTCTCGCGTAAGGGCAGATTATGAGAATTTTGAACTCGTGGAGTCTTCACCACCTCAAGAGCAAGATGATGTAAACTCCCCTGCACATTACCAATCTGAAAGTGGGATTGAGTGTATTGACGCCATTAAGGCACAACTCTCCCCAGAGGAATATCGTGGATACCTTCGTGGAAATGTTGTAAAGTATGTGTGGCGTTATCAGCAGAAAGGTGGGAAGCAATCTCTTGAGAAAGCTCGCTGGTATTTGAATAGATTGATTGAGGAAACCGAGGGGTTACTAAAATAATGCTCCCCATCTATCACAAACAATTCCCAATTGATACACCTAAAGAAGTGCGAAACAAGCACAATATTGGGGATATCTTTTGGAACAAAGCGAAGTGCCTCAAATGCGGGGATGTAATTTCCTCTAGACATCGCCACGATTTTGTGCGGTGCTCTTGTGGGAATTTAGCTGTGGATGGCGGGAGCTTTTATGCTAGACGCATGTTCGGAGAGGATGGCACATGGGAAGAGATGAGTGAAAATTATGAGGATGCTAAAGTGGAATTGAACAATTGACTACCCTTTGTAAAAGTGTTATCCTAATTGTCTGTTTGGAGAACTTGTGTGGACACAAAAATGAACATTAAGATTAAGAAGCTACACCCCGATGCAATCATTCCCAAGTATGCTACGAAAGGGAGTGCTTGTTTTGATTTACATGCTTGTTTGAATGATGATGAGGTATATATTAGTTCTCACAGTGATTATTACAAAGCATACGCAGTTATTGATACGTGGCTGGCATTTGAAATTCCAGAAGATTATGTGATGCTTGTCTATAGTCGAAGCGGACACGCTTTTAAGAATAACGTGCGTCTAGCCAACTCGGTTGCTGTAATTGATTCCGACTTTCGAGGGAGTGTTAAAGTGAAACTGACAGCAGATGAAGATGGCTGTTTGCAGGTGAAGCACGGCGACCGCATTGCACAAGCAATGATAATCCCCATCAATCAAGTGGAGTTTGAAGAAGTGAGTGAATTGTCTGAAACAGAACGTGGACAAGGTGGATTTGGGAGTACGGGGAAATGACCGCTCTTAAAATTACCCCTCAAAATTGGAAGCAATGGGATTGCGTCACTGAACGATATGACCGCAGGTGGAATGAGTGTACGGATATCATGCTTTCATTGAATAATTATTTAGATGAAAAACTAGGTACTAGAAATGATTGGGGCGGAATATATGCAAGTTGGTTAGAGTCATTTGGGTTTCCTTCTAACTCCGAAAACGGTTGGTGGAGTTGGCAAGCAGTACAGCCCGAGAATATTGAACTTTTTATCAACGATAATACCGACCCAGAGGGAGAAGATATTCGGTTGGAAAAACTTAGGAGTAAGATGCGACAAATTCGGAAATTAAATAAGGGGTGGGGGATTATTTTTAGCCCTAAGTATGACACTATCCTTGAATGTATTGAACATAGTGAGATGGACTGATAAATGGGACGCACCATTCGTAAAAACGAAGATGATGAATACCTTTCTGAGAATGAAGCCCGTAAGCAGGCTAAATTGCGTAAACAGAAAGAGAAGGAAGAAAGACGTAAACGGAAAGAACGGGATAATTACGAGGAACCTGCATGACTAGGAAAGTATTCAAGAAGTTCTCTGTCCCTGTGTGGAAAGACTATAATGGATTGGAATGGTATACAGTGAAGTGGGTGTGGCATGTTCAGATTCCACATTACCAAGAACATTGTATTGTTGATGTAAATGCCATACCAAGAACGTATTGGAAAGAATGTACACTTTGGGACGTGCTAGTTGGGAAGCTGAGTAATTTGTTTAAAGGAGAATAACGTTGTTTGATTTTATCAAAGTAAGAGCTATTGGCGTAACGCAGCCGTTGATTGATGAGATTCCAGATAGCGAAGGGATTCTGTCCTTCGCCGCAAGAGTGAGCAACCAAAGTAATCAAACTAATTTTGATACAGCAGATAAACTGCTTGGGTATTGTGCAAAACATTCACATTGGAGTGTTTTTGAGACGTGTAGCATTACAATGGAGATTGAAGCCCCACGTGATATTTGTCGTCAAATCCTACGACATCGTAGCTTCTCTTTCCAAGAGTTCTGTGTGGCCAGTGGTACGAAAATATCTACAGTTGTAGGGGGAACAGTAAAGAAAGTTAAAATAGAAGACCTATATAAGAGGTTCAAATCAAAGCAGTACTGGTCTAAATCGGAGAATTTAGTAAGAGTTTTTGATGAAAATACTGGGATGCTCACTTCTGCAAAAATCAAGGAGGTCTTCGACACAGGTATTAAGCCAGTTTATCGGCTAACATTAGACAACGGAAAGACCATTGATGCTACCGCCGAGCATAAGTTTTTAACAAAAGAGGGATTTAAAAGGTTAGCAGACATTACAGACAACGATTTTGTGGGATGCAATGGTGTTCCTATCTATCAGACGCTTGAGTGGTTATATGAGGCCAAGATGGAGGCTATCGAGAATGGTACAGGGGTGCAAGGAATGGCAGAAAAAGCCGGGGTCAGTTACCATACTATTCGTAAATGGTTGCGTAAAAACAACCTACAATTTACAAAGGCGCAAGTGGCAATGTATACAGACGCATGGAACAAGGGCGCTTCTAGAGAATCTCAACCCCGTTACGGAAAAACCGTAAGTGAGTCTACACGCGACAGAATGCGCTTTTCATCTAAAAAGGGAGAGAATTGTGTATTGTTTTCGTCTGGCAAGCGCAGACCTTTTGCCTTAGAGGTTCGTGACTACTGGTATAAGCGGAAGAATTATCTCTTCAAGAAGTTTAAGGGGGTTTGTGCAGAAACCGGAAAGGTTTGCGAGTATAATGACATCTCTATAGACCATATTCTTCCTTTGTCTAAGTTTCCTGAAAAGGCTTATGATGAGGATAATATACAGATTCTTTCTAAGAAAGAGCATTTTGCAAAATCCGCTAAGGAGACATCTGTCCGTGGGTTGACAGCAAGTTGGCATAAGGTTGTTTCGGTTGAATTTGTAGGTGAGATTCAAACATATGATATGGAGATTGAGCATTCCTCCCACAACTACGTTGCTAACGGAATCATCACACACAATAGTCAACGTTATGCTGAAGCAACAGACTTCTGTACACGCGAGGCACGTTTGCAAGATCATAAGAACCGGCAGAACAGTATTAAAGCCCCTACAGAAACTGAAGATGACAAGTTCCTAATTAGTGAATGGGAAAGGCGACAACAAGAAGTTCTTGAAATTGTAAACGACCATTATAATTGGGCAATCAATTGTGGTATTGCTAAGGAATGTGCGCGAGTGCTGTTGCCAGAAGGGCTAACAATGAGTAAGATGTATATGCAAGGAAGTGTTCGTAGCTGGATGCACTATATTCAACTACGCTCTGAAAATGGAACTCAACTAGAACATCAAGATGTAGCATTGAAATGTCGGGAGGAGTTTATCAAGCTATTCCCTTCTTTGGAGAAGTATGTATGAGTAAGGTTGCGGTGTTTAAGAATATTTCACACTCGGATATCGAATATCTTGGGTGGGATGGAACAGAAAATCAATTGATGGAAATGCTGTATAAACTTGGTTGTGACATTACAAAACCTATTGAGAAAGCAAATGTGATTCACCGTAATCTACGAAATCAAGTTGTAGAGGGGTTATATTATATTTGCCATGAACGTCTTGATCGGGCATACATTAAATCTGGTCATGCCTCAATTGAAGCTATTTACGCTTCTACAGGGGATAATAGCTTGGTGAAAGACCTTACACAAATGTCAAAACGTATGACGCATGACACTACGTTTGGTCTTCCCCCCTCTCTCGTTGTACGAGATGATGGGCAACGATTTGGAAATACAAGCGTGGCGAGTGTGGAATAATAAGGAGAAAATAATGCAAAACGTGGCAAAACTTACGAATGAAATTCTTTCTGATATTACGGTGTACATGAAATATGCTCGGTATATTCCAGAGATTCAGCGTCGTGAAACTTGGGAAGAATTGTGTGAGCGGAATATGGCTATGCACATTCGTAAATACCCTGAAATTCGTGAGGAGATTAAACGGGTCTATCGTGAGTATGTAATTCCCAAGAAAGTGTTGCCGAGTATGCGTAGTTTGCAGTTTGCAGGAAAGCCGATTGAAACTGCACCTAGCCGGATTTTTAATTGTGCATTTGTAGCTGTAGACAGCATTTATGCGTTTAATGAGGCGATGTTTCTTCTGCTTGGTGGGACTGGGTTGGGGTTTAGTGTACAACGACACCATGTTGAGAAGCTCCCTGTTATTAAGAAGCCATTGAAAACAAAGCGACGGTTCTTGGCGAGTGATAATATTGAAGGGTAAAATAGCCTGCTCTTCTAAAATCCATCTAACTGCTGGAACACCCTTAGAGCCTTGTAAGCTACAACGTGTCCCGTCTAGGGAGGGCGTGAATGCTAAAAATTACAAGGATTGGGCAATCAGCAGCCAAGCACCTAAGAAGGTGAAGGTTCAACGACTATCGAAACCACGCAACAATGGTTGTGGAAGGGAGTAGAGTACACAGGAGACAATCTGTGGAAATGGTGGAAACATTTTTCTATTTATTGAAAGACCCAAGAACAAACGAAATTAAATATGTTGGCCGAACAACCCGACCGAACAGTAGACTAGCAAAGCATATCTCGGAAGCAAAATCTTACAACAAAAGTAAGAAGGAGCAATGGATTGTGTCTTTGTTAAGAAGGAATCTGAAACCTGTTTTCCAAGTAATCTATGTACAGATTTGCACACACGAAGAAGGAAAAAAGATCGAGAAGATGCTTGTTAAGAAGTTGTCAAAAAGGTTTAATATCTTAAACATGGCTGACAATTGTCTGGGTGCAATGCTAACCGGAAAACGTGTTCATCAGTATGCTAAAAGCGGGGAATATTTGCAGACTTTTGCAAATTCCAATCAGGCTTATCTAGCTACAGGTGTCAAGGATTCGAACATCCTTAGGTGTTGCCAGCATGTACAAGGGTATGGTGCGAAATCTGCGGGTGGTTTCCTGTGGTCATTTGCAAAATATGACTGCTATCCAGCTAAGTATGTTCGTTTGTTTAATGCAAAACCTGTTGTGCAATATGATCTTGTAAAAAATGTAGTAGCAAAATTTAACTCAGCGAGGGATGCGGAAAGAGCTACGGGGATTTGTTACAAGAAGATTTCAGCAGTTTGTAACGGTCGTCAGAAATCTGCCGGTGGGTATTTTTGGGAATTTGAAAAATGTTAAGATATAGTCTGGCGCACAATGAAAGTTGTGCGAATACAGTCGGGGCTGACTGTGTAAAGGTGTTGCTTGAAGCCTATTTTTATGGAAAGAGTGACCCTGTATTTGATTATCGGGACATCCGCCCGAAGGGTGCTGCCCTTATCACTTCTGGTGGGAAGGCTCCCGGCCCTCAACCACTGAAGGACGCTATTCACAATATCCGTAAGGTATTGGATAGCAAGCAAGTTGGCGAGCAGTTGAAGCCAATTGAAGCTCACGATATTATGTGTCACATCGCTGATGCAGTTTTGGCAGGGGGGATACGCCGTGCCGCGCTGGTTTCTCTCTTCAGTTTTGACGATGAAGAGATGCTTACGTGCAAAAGCGGAAACTGGTGGGAGCTTAACCCACAACGAGGGAGGGCTAATAACTCAGTTGTGATTGTTCGCAATAAAATCCAAGAGGAAGAGTTCAAAACCCTTTGGAAGAAAGTGGAAGCCTCTGGCAGCGGCGAGCCGGGTGTTTTCTTTACGAATGATAAGGAGTATGGATCAAATCCTTGTATGGAGATATCCCTTCATAGCGGGCAATGCTGCAACCTAACGGAGGTGAATGTTAGCAATGTTAAGAGCCAAGATGATTTGAATGAGCGTGCCAAGGCGGCAGCATTTATTGGAACTTTGCAAGCTGGATATACCGATTTCCATTATCTGCGGGATTTCTGGAAGAAAATTACAGAAAAGGAGGCTCTGATTGGCGTAGGCATGACAGGGATCGGTAGTGGTGCCGTATTGCAGTTTGACCTTGAAGAAGCTGCAAATTGCGTCAAAGAAGAGAATGAGCGTGTAGCCAAGTTGATTGGAATTAATAAGGCTGCCCGCACTACAACAATCAAGCCCTCTGGAACTTCTTCCCTTGTGCTTGGTTGCTCCAGTGGTGTACACGCTTGGCACAATGACTACTACATTCGTCGGATTCGTGTGGGTAAGAATGAAAGTATTTACGGCTACCTTGCTGAACATCATCCTGACCTTGTGGAAGATGAGTATTTCCGTCCGAAGGAACAAGCTGTGATTCAAGTTCCGCAGGCTGCTCCGGAAGGGAGTATTTTGCGTACAGAGTCCCCGCTTGAGCTTCTGGAACGTGTAAAGCGTTTCAACCTTGAATGGGTGAAGAAGGGTCATCGGAAGGGGCAGAATACTCACAATGTCTCTTGCACAATTTCTGTGAAGGATGACGAGTGGGAGAAGGTGGGAGAGTGGATGTGGGCCAACCGAGAGACATTCAACGGGATTAGTGTTCTTCCGTATGATGGTGGGACGTACATTCAAGCTCCCTTTGAAGACATCTCTAAGGAGAAGTTTGAAGAAATGTTGTCACATTTGACAAGTATTGATCTTTCCAAGGTGGTTGAAGTGGATGACAATACCAACTTGAGCGGGGAATTGGCTTGCGGGGCGTCAGGGTGCGAGCTTAAATGACATACACACAAGCAATGCTTGAGGCATACAAGAATGGAACACCTCCTCAAGATGTGATTGACGCTATCAGGATAATTTTCAATAGATAGCTGTTGACAAGCACAAGGATGTGCGATATGCTCCACTACATCAACTAACCAGAGGTGAAACAAAATGTCTCGATTCAAATCCATGAAGTTTCGTGTCAAAGATGAGGCCCATTCTCGTGCTATTCAAGCTAAGCTGTTTGAGATGGGGTATTCTCTAGTTAATAACGCCGATAAGCAACTATACGATCACGCCGCGTTCTTATATACGGATGCAGAAGGAGAAATTCAGTGGGATTTTGCCGAAGATTTTGAAGATTATGAAATCTACGATAATATTGAAATGATCCTCACTGAGGGTGGCCGAATTGTCATTAGTACAGAAGAAGCTCTTTGTAAGATTGACGCCCTCCAATTCCAAATTGATGAGCTTCGCTCGGAGTTGAAAAATGTCTAATTCCATCTACATTGAAATGGGATACACTTCTCGCGCTGACTACCTCTCTTCTCTTGCAGAAGATTATGGTGTCCCTCAAAATGTTGTAAATGCTTTAGCCTCTCTCCTTGGGCCAGAGGAAGATTTTGATGGGCTTGTTTCAGCTATTGAGGATTATGAGGGAGGGGAATTATAACAGGAAATGTAACAAAGGAACTTTGAAAGAGACGGAGACATGACACGCGATCAAATTAGGGAGTGGGGAGAAGCGCATGGATGGACCCTCACTCCAAGAGGACATTTAGTGTGTGATGTGCGAGAGAGGAATGACATTGGTTTGCCAATCTATCACCGCTATCACATGCTATTTCGTAATGACAGAGTGATTGTCAGCAGGGAGGAGAACTATATGGATGGGGATTGGAAGAAGATTGAAGTGTGCAAGATAGTGGGCGTGAACGTGGATTGTGATGGGAATCTGAGGGTGGGCGGGTTGTGCTTTGGATAAAAGAATAGGCGTCCTTGCCCAAGCTGTATTGGAGGAAAGAACAATACAGCGCATTTTCTTATTGTTGTTTTAGTTTGTTGTTATACGTTTCAAGGAATACTCCTTAGGGTTGCTTCGGGTTGGCTAGATTTATTCTAGCCTCCACTCTTTCTAGTTGTTGTTCAATTCCTTGCACTCGCATGGAGTTCTCTTTAATCCCTTCCAATCCATCTTTGGCTACAAACATAACCATTGCCAGAATGATTGTCACCAGTACACCCGCACTAGCCAAACTCCCTTTAATCCAGCCAAACCCCTTGTCAATATCCCTTCGCTGCTCTTCAAACTCCTTTTCCAGCTTGTCAAATTCCTTGGAAAGTTGGTCATGCTTTTCATTATAAAGCATCGACTTGTCCATTTTAGCATTAAGGCTACTCACCCCTTCTTGAAGGGTTTTTAAGAAGTTGTTGATATTCTCTAATATCACTTCCTCAGCAGCCTTATCGCTTTCCAATTTAGCCACTCTATCGTTCAAGGATTGAATCTGTTCCGGAGACATACTCATCCATTCTCTCCTTCTGGGCTATCTTTGGAAGATTCCGTTTTCTTTGTGGCGACATAGCTAAAACTACCACCAGCCACAAGGAAACCAATAATCCAAGTGATTGTGCTATTCAAAGCAGAATAGACGAATTGATAATTCGTAGGACTCACTCCTACACTCAACCCTACGATGATGCCAAGCATAACCAAACTGACAATAGAAGCAATAGACAAGCCAATGAAGTGTCCCAAGCGTTTAGTGGAAGGGGAATTGGTTTTAGCATCAGTAAGAGCCTTTTCAATAAAATCTGCTATTCTGCCCATGTCTCCCTATCCCCCTCCCAATATTTGTTTAATCTTCTTCAGGTTGGCCTCTCTATCTTCCAAGCCGTTCAACCCGCCATTAACCCCTCGTGTACACCCTGTAAAGTCATTCTTGGCTACGAAGTTATTCAAGGAATGAGATTGCCAATACCATGCTCCAGCCAATACGGCATACCACACTTCTTCGAGGAACTCCGGATGATTAACCACGTCCACTCCTGTTGCTTTGGCAAAAGAGGAATAGTTATCCTTGAATGTCAAATGACAACATCCCCTCCCTCGGTATTTATAGCCATCCCCACTATTTTCATCCCCATTTCCATAGCGTCCAGCATACACGCGGTTGGCAATGTTAACAGGTTTTCCAGCATACATTTTAGCAAGGAATAAAGAAGGGAAATACTTGGGAAACACTTTCATTAGCAATTCTGGAGTGGTGTAGTTAGTGTTTTCAACTAAACGGGTGAATCCCTGAGTTTCTGTTCCATATTGGGCAAGCCAGAATTGCCATTGCTCTTTTGTCGTAATATCATATTTAGGCAGGAGTTGATTGAAGGCATTGACGTATTCCTTTACGTCCTTGCACTTCGGAAACATATCCTTCATCTGTTGCTCTGTAATTTGAAAAGAAGGCATGTTATTTATCCTTAGCTACCAATAGCAATCCAATTATATGCACAATTAGTGGACGCACCATTCGTTTGAGTAAATCCAACTTTGGTGATATTAGACACATAGTCGTGTGATTGCTCTGTGCCGCCAACAGAAATAGGCGTACTCACAACAACATAACACGCAGAGGGGAATTCCGCACTGAATGTTTGAGAGGCACTGGATACAGCCGTGATGGTGGATGTTACACCCCATTGAATCATCAACCCTCCAAGCCACGAAGGAAGTTTGATATACCCTGTAGAGCCAAGAGAGATTGCAAATCCGTTTCCTAGCTTCTTTGGGGTGACAGCCGTACCATCGTCCGTCCTCGCATCTGTAAGGGACTGCGTAGCGAGTTTAAGCACCCCCTTAGCGGCCTCTGTAGCATCTCCCGCACCTGCGGCAAGGATAGCGGCATCCATCTGAGTCTTGTTTACAGCATGACCTCCCGCTGTAGCTGTAGCAACACTAAATGTTTGACTACCACTACCAGCCAGCAAGGCATATTTAGCATCTGTTTCACTCTTGGAATAGACAGACAGATTGCTGCGTGCCGTAGCCACATTACTCAAACTTGCCAACGTGCCGTAATTGGTGATATGAGCAGATAGATTGGTTTGCACCGTAGCAGCAACACCATAATCATCAAATGCCCGAGTCCAATATGCAGTTTGCGTAGCAGGGTCTTTGTTTGTATTGGTAGCAATCGCTTTGTAGACAATCCCACCTTTTTGCACATAGCTCTTATACGTGGTGTCGTATTGATATTCTGTTGTGCTATCCCATTCTGGGATTCCCATTTGAAACATATAGGCTATCCCTGTGTCTTGACGCAGTTGTAGCCAATTCATGTAATCGTAGGCGGGTTTTTCAACCACCCACCCCGTTTGTTTCTTCGTATCATCGGGAGGGGTAACAACACCTGTTTGCGCCCACCGGATACTATAGTCAGGTTTTGTAAGTTTACTCATAATCTATCCCTTTTTAAATAGTAGCCGGAAAACTTCCCGGACGAGAGAATGGAGCATTGTACAGTGCCAAGCGTGTCCATCTGAATTGCCGGATAGAGCCGGTCATTTGTTCGCTATATCCCCCCAAGAAAATCTGCCCCAGCGAGAACTTATCACCACTAGAAGGAGCCATTGGCGATACGGAATGTCTTTCGTATGTTGCATCCACACCATTTACAAAGATTGAATATACTCCACTTTTCCGCTGTATGGCTATATGATGCTCCGCCCCCGTGGTCAGTGCAGGCGCGGATGTCACAGCGAATTGTGGGCTTCCCGGCGAGGGGTAAACGTAGAATTGAAATCCGGCTCCACCAATATATCGCAGGAAGAACGTAGTGTTGTATGTGTATCCCCCACCGAAAGACATAATCCCACGGTTTTCAGGATAGGTGTTATCATACGCTGAAGGGGTGTAGAAAAACTCAATTGTAAAGTCACCAGAGGACAAGTCAAAATTGGAAAGTGTCCCCGGAGTACAGAAAATTCCTTGCTGACCAGTTCCATCTGGACGTAGGGCATTATTGTAAATGAATCCATTAACATCTTCCCACGTATTGGCAGAGACATCATCATCTATACTGGACATACGCATCAAGGATGTAACATATCCATGCCAAGGGGAATCTCCGACGTAAGATATTCCAGCTTTGACACCAGCAGGGATTGGAACAATACTTCCAATATTACTTATCCCTTCAATGAAATACTTTTGGAAAGAGGTTAGCGTGTATGGCACTTCCAAGATAATGTTTGCATTCTCCAACTCTACAATTCCACACTCATTGGAACTACAAATGTAATTCAAACCATCAATAATTTCTTGAGGGGTGCATCTTGTCGTATTGGCTACAATACGGGCTTTAATCAAAAACCTGTAAGTGTCGTCGTCAACAGAAGAAGGAGCACCAGAGATTTGGTCACTCCCTCTAAAATACCCTCCCACCGTACTATCTGAACTGCTGCCAAATGTTTCAGCACTGGATGCCCCTTCAAAACCAAAGAAGGGGAAGGCTTCAAAATCCAACAATACACGAGGTTGTCCTACAATCGCACCAATTTGGTCAAGTTGTTTCCCGCTGGCTGTTTCAAGACTCCGTGCCTGCATCACATTTTTATAAGTGGATTGAAGTTCATTCAAATATTTAGTAATGAGGCGAACATAGGCATCATATACAGGATCATTTTTAAACTTCTCTGTATATCTGTCTTTCGCCTCTGCTACATAATCCACAGAGGTAAAAGCATTAGTTGTCATTTACTTCTTTCTCCTTCGGATTAAACACTACTCGTAACAGTGATGATGAACTTGGCAATCTTGTTGTAGGCAACAGAAATATTAGTGGTGCCAGACGGAGAGGCTGTCAAGCCAGTGTACAAGCTGTCCACATAATGCCCCGGAACAGAGTTGATCGGGGTGAACAGGCGGCTATAGATAACATCATCACCGACACTCAATGTATCGTTGTACGAAGAAAGAGCGGCAGCAATCAAGTCATCCCCATTCAGCGGGTAGTTGGAAAGTTTCTTCACATTCACTGTGATATAAACATCCAGATTCGTCGGACGATCAAAACTGATATTGTGACCAATCCCTCTGCTATCTGTTACAGTTTTAGTGATACTTCCGTATGTACCGATCCCGCCCGCTTTATTATCCCAAATTGCTTGAGCAATATCTTGTTCACTTCCACCAAGCACAACAACATAAATTGAATGGGGTGGGACAGCAGGGGAAACAAAGGCTGTGTCTGTCTCATTCTCCGTGATACTCACCTGCTTTACGCCATTCACTTTCAGGACAGCAGCGTAAATAGATTCGTATGTATTGGAACTATCTTGGAACTTAGCTACGATGTAACGTGACCGCAACGCATCATCCGTTTCAATCACATCCCCTGTTTCAAATACAATCGGATTGGTTACACTGTCAAGACCAATTGTAGGGGTTTGAATGCTTGTGAGAGTGTTTTCATCAAATACGTTCTTGCCATTCTCTGTACACGTTGCCCCCACCATCTTACCCACTTTGGAAATGGTGAAACTCCCTGCGGTGAATGTACAACGTGTAGACTTGTCAATCACTTCTATCAAAGCGTTTCCACCAACAAGGGTGGCTTTCAGGATAGTTCCATGAGAGACGTTTACAGCAGAAATAATGGCATTTACAATCTCATCCGAAGTAGCACTAGAATCAGAAGTAATAGAAACAGTAGTAGCACTAGGGTCGATATTGTCAATTTTAAAAGTAAACGAATAAACTGTACTATTTGCAACAGTGGTGGGAGAGATAAGAATCGAAGTGGCAGACGTTTCATTCAGCACCACATCCGAATCTGTAGCAACCACTTTCCCGTTCACTGTACTTTTGACAAAGCTATCAGCGGGGACGGTGGTGCCATAATCTCCATAAGCAAGGATATACCCTGTGGACGGGTATGCAGCACGTCTACTCACCCCGCCCAAAAGGGTTAGGTTTTCAAGAGCATCCCCTGTAGCTTGGTAAAGGTCAAATGCAGAATAGACATCCTGTGCAGCTTGCCACAAGTCAGCAATAGGGGCAGAGACAGTTTTAATCCAACGTCCAAGGACAGACGTATCAGATGTATTTACAATATCTCCCGGCTGTACAAGAGAGGCAAACTCTGTCTGAGCATTAGCTTGCAATTCAGCAATAATATCATTCAAGCGTTTTACAGAAAACCCTTGGTCTGTCAATCCTGCCATGTTATTATTCTCCTGTTATCCCGGAGGGGAAATTGTAAATACAACAGGGGATGATACAGCCCCGTTTTGTGTTCTCACTTTGAAAGTGCAAGCATATTCTCTATCTTTGGAAATAGAAGATGTAAACTCTGTTATTTGCAATACATCCTTTTCCTTGAGGATTTCATCTTGAATGATTGCATCTGTAATCCGTTTGTTATTATTTTTTCCAAACAATCTATTCCAATAATCTACACCAAGTGTATTATCCATGAACCATTCCCCCTGAAACGTATTCAATCGGATATACAGACGTTGTGCCAAATCCTCTGCACCAATTGTCGTAACATCACTCTCTCCATTGGAGAAAGAGACATTTCCATTTTCATCTAGTTTAATGTCCAATCTCTTTCTCCTTAAACAACAGCAACCGTATTTCCGTTCCAAGTGAATGTAGCAGATGTGACAGCAACCGCCCCTGTTGGCGCGGCAAATGTAATTATAGGGGATGTAATTGTTGCTGATGTAATTGCTGTAATCTCTGCAATTGGTGAAGTGATCGTCGCAGAAGTGGTCGCGTTTACAGATGTGATTGGTGCTGTCACAGAAGCACTTGTCGTAGCTGCTACATTAATAACATTTCCAGAGACGGTTGTAGTCCCTGTAGAAGTGATAGCAGCAGAAGTGGTCGCGGTTACAGATGTGATTGGCGCTGTCACAGAAGCACTTGTCGTAGCTGCTACATTAACAACATTTCCAGAGACGGTTGTAGTCCCTGTAGAAGTGATAGCAGCAGAAGTAGTATTCACTACAACATTTTCACAATCTGTCTCAATTTGCAACGCTGTAATCTTCACTTTCCCATCTTGACTTATCCGTATTTCAGCTTCATTGTCCGTTCCCAAGTTATGAGCCACAACCATATCCGTTGGATTATGTGGAAGAGAGCGGGAAGATTGTTTATTCTTACTCTCTTGGAAAGGCCAAATACAAGGGATGGCAATTGCATCACGCTTGTCAAATACACGATAATCATTAGGTGGATGAGGAGATGTAGTCCCGCCTTTGAATACATCCAAACTCTTCTGAGCAAATACAAGGAGAACAGTGTCTCCAACATTCACAGGGAATGTGACAGCAGAAGTGGAAGATGATGGGTAGATAAGGGGAACGTTGAGAATAGTGGGAAATTGCACCCCATCCTCAAGAGAGGGATAAACTGTATTCACAAGGGGTGTACAGTCAATCCTGCTTTCTTCAAGATTACGAACCCCTGTAACTTCTGCTGGAATAGCTGTGTACATTCCACGCATCTTATATTCAAAATAAGCGTCAATCACGCTTTCAAGGGTTGCTGTCATGTATGTTATTCCTATTCCAATTCTTCTGCTGTGAAGCTATCCCCGTACAATTCCATGTACCACTCATTCCCTCGGGTATCTCCCTTAAACTTTACAGAGCGGACACGATAATACCCGTCCACTTGGTCCAACCCTGTTTCAATCTTGAACAAACTGTTCGGCTTCACTGCAGGATTCAAAAGGGCATTAACTTTTACACCATATCTGCGAGCCTTATATTTTGTCTTTTTGCGAGGAGTACCGTCTTTCTTGAGAGAGATAATTTCTCGGAGAAGTTGTTCATTGTCTTCTTCAAGAGCTTGACCAATACTCTTACTTACCTCTTCTGTGGAAATATAAGGGATGTCAATCAACCCTGTATTTTTATTCAGAACAATTGCAGATTCTCTCTTACTGTTGTTCAGGCCATACCTGTCTGTGACGTAAAGGATTCCATCCTGAATACGCCATTCAACAGAATAACAAGATGCAATCTCATCTAACACTTGCTTTCCTGTCCCATACACAGGGTAGCCGTATGGAATTACAATATCCTCCCACTCTTGTTTCTTATTACTATTAGGAAGGGCAAGACCAAGCGCTGTAGCAACTCCTTTTATCAGAAAACTCAGCTTAGTATTCTCAGGGAGAACAAATGAGAAAGGTTTGATAGCCGTATTGATGAAATTAGGTGCAAGCTCAAACACCGTCACCCTATCGCTTCCTTGTTTTGTTGTTTTAACATTAACAACATCGCCCTCTACAATGCCTTTTATATTTCCCTTATACCCCGCTTCAAGTAGTATCTTACCAAAGCGGGTTGATATTTTATTAACGGTATCATCTGTGAGGTTATAAACACTCACCGTCCCCTTATTTGTTTTAGATTTATTGTCAACATACATTTCAATATCAAAAGAACATCTCAAGTCTTTTGTTTGAAAAATCGTCCCTGTTTCAGCGTTTTTGAAAGTAAGAAGATAGTCCCTATCAAATTGCGTGTTAAGAATCTGCATCTTCTCACCTCAAATTAGAAAAAGTATGAAAGTAGGAAATTATCCGCAAAGTTATCAGGGGTAACATTGTTCAAATCAATCTTGTCTGACTTTGGAGATAACAAAATAACTCCTGTTATTCCTGCATCTTTCATGTATGAGTTTGAAAGGTATGTGTTTGGAAGAAGTTTCTTTTCAGAAAGTATTTCCACACCATCTCTCAGAACAACCGTTACATGATAGAATTTTGTGCGAGTATTATATTCAAACTTCAGAGCAACTCCTACACTTCCAAGAGTAGTTGTATAGGAGAATGCCGCTTGATTATATAGAGGAAGAGAAGTCAAACTCATTTTTTCAATACTCCGCTCCAGCCTTTGACCCACCCATACTGGTATGCACAAGGGGGAGGGGGCATTCCAGCATCTTGACTACGCCACTGTGCAGAGCAAACAGCTTGTGCAGTTTTATCATCTAAGGTTTTCATCAATTCCGAATGCGCCTCTGCATCTACGGGCTTACCATCCTGTATGGTTGTTCCTGCTTTATTTCCCTTTGCAGCAACCTCAGCAGCAGCTAGTTTTAATTCCTCCGGAATAATCTTATCTGAAGAAGCAGCCTGTACAACCACTTTCACAGTATTAATTTTTTCAAATTGCATTTCGGGGTAGACTGCATACCCGCTATCAGGAGATTCAACAAATGAAATATCCGTAAGAATGCAAGGTGAAATCCTTTCCACATTATTATCACCCGGATAACGAAGAATGTCAACTAATATCCGATTACGTTGGATTTCAATTAACTTGGCTTTGATTGTTTGAGATTGTGTTTTTAAAGAAAAATCACCGTCATTGTCAAACCCTGTCAAGTCTGTTGGTATTGATATTGCATCATCTGTCAACGACAACGTTACAGGATCAATAGCATTCAATAAAGAGCTATTGCTTGGCGGGGATGGGTGGGTGTATGGATCAACTGTAAAATCCTTAATAGGATTAAAGAAATTGAAATCACTCACCACCCCACTAATTCTGAATTTGGGGTTTTCAATAATGGAATGGTCAGAGATTTTTACACCATCCTCTACAGGATGAGAAGCAACACTTCCTCCGTAAGTTTCGGAAAATGATGTTACACTATCAAAGACTATCACATCTTTCAGTTCTGTTTTAATAATATAAATCATTTTCCTATCCTCTTAACGACCGTACAGCCCCATACCGCCTGTAAACTTACTGATATCAAAAGTATCCCCATCCTTAACGGTGAAGCCATTCAACGAGGCTTCAACTCCACCTGTGGATTTGTCCACCTTAATGTGAAGCATCATTGGTGAGTTAGGAACCATCGGGTTGTATTGAGCAGCAGGTTGTCCACGAACCCCTTGCGGAGATTTATACATATCCGTATTTGTGAACTCTTCCCAAAACCATTTTACCCCGCCTGCAATTTTCTTAACTGGATATGTAGACGCATTCCAAGCTGTTTCCGCAACCCCTTTTGCAACATCCATTGGTGCATTTTTAAGCTCGTAAACAAACTGTTTCCAACGGACGATCATCAAGTTAATATAAGTATCAAGCGTAGCGTATGCAATTTCAAATGACAAAACCCAAGCATGTACCCAATTATCTTCGCCCTCAAAATACTTCTTCAAATCCGCAAATGCTTCAAAAAGTGCATAGAATATTGCAAATCTTGCAGCAAATTTGACAGTGGCAGCATTGGCCAACCAAGCCTGTCTGCTATAGAAGATAAACATATCCGCAGCCACTTTCAAAGCTCCGGCTGTTCTTACTAAATGAGTCAAGTAAAGTGCCACCAGCGCCCCTGTAAACCACATCAATGGTTCCTTGACTTGCCAAATTGCTTGAGCACCATTGATAAAAGTATTCAGCATGTGGGTGATAGCTTTGATGAGCGGGACAATTATGGGGGTAAGTTTAGCAAGGGCTACAAAAAGATTTCCAAGGGCTTCATTTAGCCCCCCACTCTTCATAATTGATTCTGCACTTTCTTTCAGACCATTTTTGAATCTGGTTTGCTTTGCCTGCATGTTATTGACGGCTTCCGCAAACGCCCCACCAGAGTCGGCAATTTTAGCCAATCCATCTGCAACGTCCGCAAGAAGTTCAGGCTTGAGCATTCCTTTCTTCATCATATCGTCGAGGCTAGTAAACCCTTTGATATTCTTTTGACCCGCTTCTTCCAAAAGTCTCAAGAACGGAGTGACACGTTGCCCCATTTGCAAGCGGGCTTCTTGGGCTTGGATTTTGCCTTTACCAAACATTTGTTGAATGGCAAGGTTTGCAAGTCTCTGATCTTCCGTACTCATGTGAACAGCGGCATAATACTTGTTAAAGCCAACAAATATTCGCTTCATGTCCTCAATTTGTACTCTTCCTTTACCAGCAACAAAAATGTTTGCCCATGACTCTCTGATTTGCTGAATATCAAGTCCCATCTCTTGTGAGATTTTATGAGTGAAAGCCATGTTATCAGCAAATTGTTTGCTATCATCCGACACAGCTTTCATCTTCAGAGTGAGAGCCGTCATCTCTTGACCAGTCTTAACCAACTCTTTAAAAGCATATCCACCAGCAACAGCATTGAACAACCCCATCCCTGTAGGAAGCATAGGCCGTATAAACGCTGCAAAGGGGGATTTAGCCCACCCTTCGGCTCTCCCCCAATACCCTATGTATTGATTATCTCCGGGGCTTCTACCGGCCCCAGAACGTGATCCACCCCATCCCGCACCACCTGCTGAGATGGCACTTGAAGGGACTTGACGGAAACGGCTAATTCCAGAGGTTGCTTGCTTGAGCATTTCAAAGGAAGTAGACAGATGAAGGATTGCTTGAGAATACTCCATCACATCTTTATATCGCCCTTGAATGGCAGTATTCAATCTACCAATCGAAGAGATACTTGCTTCAATGTTCTTAGCATCGTGTCCTGTGGACCATGCCAAGGCTCTTTGCAAAGTGTTAAACTGCTTCGCATGTTCCTGCATCTCTTTAGAGAACTTGCTGAGATTCCGTGGATCAATGAGTTTTTGGAATGAACGAAGTTCACTTACCATCCCTTTAACATTGTTTTTAAACTCACCAATGCTAAGAGCAGCTTCTTTCAAATCTGCTTTTACAAGGAGGAGTTCTTTACGAAACTCTTTCAACCCTTCCGTATCAACTTTAAACCCTACGGTAGCAAATAGCCTTGCCAGTTCCATTTTGCTCTCCTATTCTCAAGCATTTCTTATTCTTGTTTACGGCGAGCATTTTCTCTCAATGCTGCATTGACAGCGGCCATTTCCAGCATGTCATAGAAATCTTTTAAATTGTACACGGTTTGCAATTCGTGTAATGTACACCATCTCTCCTCGCAACTTAGAAGATGAAGGATTTTAAAATCCCCAGAGAACTCTTTCTCAATCTTCTGAACCATTGAAGGAGAGAGGGGGCTTTCTTCTTCGCTAGGACTTACTGCCCGGTTTGTAAACCTAGCTTTGAAAAAACATCACCGAAGTTGAACATGACAACTTCTTTCACCAGTTCCCAAATACCACCCGTCTTGCCAGCAAACTCTTGGTCAAAGTTAATGGTCATCGTCCCCTTGGTAACACGACTAACAAGTTCTTTCACCAGCGATACTACATCCACTTTGTCCATGTTCATAATCAGAACATTCAAAGCACGAGAGAGGGCATCTTCTTCTTTCCCTTCTTCAGCCTTTTGCATTTCAAGGAAAGCAGGGCCAAGGAGCTTCACCAGCTTGGCTTCAATACCGAGAGCTTGAGTGGCAGGGAATTGGGTGATTTTATAGTCCACCCCATTGATATTTACATCACGTTGTTCAATCATATTAATTTCCTCTAAAAAGAATATTGCTTCACAGCAATTAGTTTATCAAAGCAGATAAATGTCAATTTATCAAATCTGTCAAGCCAGAATAATCAAAAGCATTCACCATAAACACCCATTCCCTTTCTGTGGAATCCATTTCCAAATCCAAATCGGGAGCAGACAAGACACACCCTGTAGAAGAGAGATGCGCCACTGGCTTACCTTTATTATCTTGACCAATTAACTCAATTCGGAAGAATGAATTGAGGAGTACCTCGGATGAGGTGTTTAGATATTGCAGCACTTTGTTGCTGTCGCTAGTCTGCAATAGTTTGACTGAGAGTGTGAACGGGCGTTTGAACATCTTTACTCGTGCAGAGTAGGTGGGATGTACGCCTTCAATCATTTTGAACGTGTCATTTCCACGTTTCACTTTAATACTTGTTACACCAATCAGAGAGTGTCCTCCGATTCGTACAACATTGGAAGAGGGGTCATACACTGTAGAAGTCATTCTTCCCTCTCCTTATAAAAACGAAGATACAGAGCGGACATAAGAAGTGGCTACAGCAAGCTCTTGTTGAATTGCTCCCGCAGCAGCAATAGCCTCTGTAATCAAGTCCAAATCTGAATCATTCCCTCCAAGGATGTAGTTTACATCATTACACATGAATATCCATTCACGAGTGTCTAGGGAATTGTTAAAACTAATCTCTGGTATTTGTTCAATCCAGACATCTTTGGCAAAGAACACTGTGTTTCCACTATTGTCTTTAATGATGAGAGGGAGAAACTCCATAATCGGAATACGATTATTGGCTACCAATTGTTGTACACCGCTGAGAAAGTCATTTGAAGCTGAAGACTGAGCAAGGTAGATTTTCACTTGCCATTTGGAATAGCGTTGTTGTGTAACACACACAGTTCCATCCATTCCACGTTTGCTTGTATAGTTGGGACTTTCTCTGCTTATCCGCACCATGTTGTCTTGACTAAACCCTTCAATGGATTTACCAGCAAATGTCACGGATACATCGCTAGGGCTATACGTCAACAAAGTCATGTATTCATTCTCCTAGCAATTAAATAATGTGGAGCGTCCTTGCTCTCACCCCTCTTCAGGAGGGAAACCCCTCTCCACGAGGGAATCCTTATATCTTTACGCCAGCCACTCATCAGCAATGGAGCCGCCCATTTGTTCAATAGCAGCCTTGTCTTGAGCACTAACCAAGCCATTCCCGGCAATGTAGTCATCCAGTTGAGTGACATGCAGCACCCACTCACGAGTGGACATACCAGCACCGTAGCCACTGTCTGGAACCTTGCCAATGTACCCCTCTTGGGCAAAGGCATAAGCACGACCAGAGCCGTCCTTCACCAACACGCTGAACAGCCCCTTGCTATTCCGAGAAGCCTTGTCATAGCGATAGAGCTCGGTGAGAATGTCGTTGGAGGCAGAAGATTGAGCCAGCGTCACAGTGATTTTGGCAGAAGTGTTAGCCTTGTAGATACGGGTAGCCTGATTGTCAATGCCGGTGTAGTGGTCATAGGTTTCACTATCACGAGCAATATTGATAAACGAGTCATCAGAGTAGCCAGCAATCGTGTGAATCATACCAGTGGCGGGGTGAGAAATAACAACACTTACGTCAATAGGAGAGTAAGTGGAAGTACGAGTAGAAGCCATTATTTCCTTCCTCCCTTATTAAGCCGACACAGTGCCGGAGATGGTAGTCTTCAGGATTGCACCAGCCAAACGAGCCGTGAAGGTGACATCCGGCAATTCACGCGAGGCGCGAGTAGCAGAGTCAAGGTTCAGCACGTTCGGAACAGTGACAACCGGAGCAGGAGCATCAGCAAAGCCCCCAACTTGAATCCCTTCCGCAATCACGCGACGGACATCCGCTTCAATAACAGCAGCACCCTTGGACGTATAGCCAATCTTGGAAGAGTTGATTTGTTCCAGCCAGATAGCTTCTTGCATACGGGCCTTCACCCAATCCACAAAAATCATAACCGTTATGTTCAAAGAGGTTCGTTACGCCTCTTCTGGTTTTAATATGATATACCAGTCGTACTTATTTCGTTTGCACCAATTTTCTATAACTGTATTACTTACATTTCCGTAATACTTTGCAGCGAAAATTGGAGACTCAAATATAAGTCCCTCTGGTGACACAAAAAGGTATTCGCTCCTGCTGCTTTTCTTATGCAGCCATTCTTCATTTCTTTGAGCGTTTTTAAGAATTTCTTCTGACCTTTTTGCAGCTTCTTTAATTCTATTCTCAGCACTTGTTTTCTGAGCAGATAACAGCTTTTCCATTTGCTGTGTATCTTTCAGTCTTTCTTTTGCAACAGAAGATCGCATATCACGTTCTTCTTGATTTTGAACCCTACCTTGATTAGCTTGCCATGCAAGCTCTAAGGATTTTAATAGTTCGCCATTTTCATGCCGCTTTTTTCCAAGCATAGATGCGTGTTTTCTTTGAGCATCGTTGTTGGCAAGGAGACGCATTTTATTGAAATGTTCCATCCGTTCTTCATAATTTAATAGGAAATTTAACTTTCCAATAAATTGAATATGACCAGATTCAGCATTCTTTTTCCCACCAATTTTACCTGCCATCGAACAGAGCATCTTTTTCTTATCAGTATCTATCTTGTACATCAACCGGCATGCTGCGTAATCACCGAACTGACCATAAGCTTTATATCTCACTTTATGTAAGAGCCTATGCTGCCTGTAACTTACTTTGACAAGGTTTTCTGGAGAGTCATCTCCACCGTCATGTTTTGGAACTATATGGTGCATCTCAGCGTAAATTCCATCCTGAATTTCCTGAGTTTTAAATTTTTCAACAAGTGTGCTATAAAGAAGTTTGTAATTCATATTTACCTACTCATGCTTTCACATAAGACCAGACTATATCTTCATCCTCTTTCAAGGATGCTCCCCATTTCGCCTTACTTAAGGCTACGAGCTTGCGCTCTAGTCGTTGAACCTTCCCCTCATCAGGGCTTGGCTGCTGATTGCCACATAACATATTGTTTTTAGACAGTCACGCTCAACTATATCTCAAGTTCACGTTGTTGTCAATATGCCTTCGCGGGTTTCCAGCAATTAAAGGAGTTTGCAATAACACATTACTGTGTTATGGGACTAAATTCAATCCAACCACTCACCAACCGCAACCTTTCCGCCCACCACAACACTCTTGCCAGCGATAGACTGATAGGTGCCGCCGTTCTTCCCTTCGATATATCCAATCTCATCGGAAGTAAGGGAGTCGGCAGCTTGACCAACGATGGTTTTGTAGCACCAGACATTGCTACCCGGTTGAGCAGGGCAATGATAGCCAGTGTAACCACATTCAAAAAAGTTGGTATCAGCATCACTCTTATAGACATATGCAGTATTGGCGTAGCCAAGAGCCTTCAACTGACTGAAAATGTCGTTAGTGGCAGAAGTCTTAGTACCAGAAGATTGAGACGAGAAGATATACTTCTTGTTCACAGTTTCAATATACGCAGCCATTGCAAGAATATCAGCATCAACATGAGATTCATAATTGACGATATACCAGCTATCATTTACAGCCCGAACAGCAGCCATCGTCTCAGCAACCGTTTCAGTCACGGAAGCATTGGCAGCAGACAGGTTGGCCGTGAATGCTGTAATAGCGTGCCCATTGGCAGAAGTGAGGATCAGCGTAGACGTACCAGAGGCAACGGGATCGGTGATAGAGGCACTAGACAGAGCAGCCTTCAAACCCGTCACAATGCTCGCTGCCGTGGCGCTAGAGCCAGACGTGAATGTGATGAGGGTACCATCTACCTTAAACGAATAAACCGTGTTATCTGCCACCGTAGGGGTGATAGTGACGGACGGAACTTGACGCCGCCCAACCACAATACTCTTGAGGCCACGGTTTTGCGAGAAGTAGGCAGTAGCAGCCTTGTACACATTCGTAGTGGAACCGAAATCAGCAGCCACTTCAGCGAGGGAATTGTAGCTCTTGGCACGAGCAGCAAAATTAGTGTGAGCAGCCAAGAACATCGGAATAGCGAAACTGGCTCGCTGGATAGTAGCATCTTCACGAGTAATCGTGACAGAGATGATGTCATTTAGAGTTGTCATTCTCTTTTATTCTCCTAATTGGAATACCTTTTTAAAAGGCGAGGGTTGTCGTGAGAGGATCATTTTTAGCTTCCGTAAATGTCCCAATAATCTGTCCATGATCTATTGTTTCAAGATTGACAACTTCTTGCTTCTCATACGCCAATGTAACATCCATTGCATACGCAGCATACGTGTCATTTTCACGAGGGGCTTTACTTCTCCGCATTGTGGAGATACGCAAAACACTCAATCCATTGTCAGCGAATATTTGACGAATTGAATGTTGACGAATTTTCATATTAAACTTGGCAGCATTATTCTGTGCTGTTTCAGAACTATTTCCGTATTGAGCATCCTTACCAATGAATACAAACCTAGCATCCGCTGTCCATGTTTGACGCATCACCGTTTCACGAGTTGTACCATTTACAAATACACTCTCTTCAGGTTGTCCTACTGGATTTTCTGTAATCAAATGAATAATGCAATATGGGTTGTGAGGCTCTACGCCATTCTGGATATAGAAATAGGCTTTCCCGCAATCCATTTGTTCAAACGCAAGGATGATGCTATCCTCTACTCCGGTGAAGGAGTTATTTGCTACCTTTCCCATTATGCGGCCTCCATACGAACAGCCAAGGCATCATAATGGTCGAGTACGCCAGAGGAGTAGTGACGGACGGCATTCACTTCATACTCAAACCCATCAATCCACATGAACCTATCCCCTTTGGTCAAGGCATCTCCTTCAATAGGCATTTTGATAGGGCACTGGGAAAAGACACGAAGGATAGGACGAGTGCGGTAGCCCTCAGGGAGAAGAAGGGCATCATTTTTATTTCTTGAGGGCTGTACATGCGCCATAATTGTTATTGTTTTATACCCATTCTCTTTCCATCTTCCGTGGACATATTCCCCCGGATTGATTCGTTTGATTTGCAGCTTACGTTTACCTACTCCTAGAAAGCTCGGAACTGTCATATATTCACCTCCTTCTTTCTATTTCCATAGGCATCAGTGTTTACAATCTTTGCTTCAACACTATCGTAAAGGGTGTCTGTTTCACGAAGTTGTTTGTCACTTCCTTTATGGTTAATTGTATACTGAGAAAGGGGTGGGAATCCATTAGATTCCGCCTCATCAATACTCTGTTGGACACCCTCTTTCAACCACTTCCCTATCGTGACAAGGGTTTTTTCTCTTTTACCTATAAAGGTTAATTTATAAATATCTGCTGCAAACCACTTTACAATTTGTTCAGCCTTTTTCACACTAAACGTGAAGAATGGCCTTGGAGGGACATGCCGTCCACTTTCTGTAATAAATCCAATCTCATTTTTGTAAGCTATCTCAGCAACAGGTATCCCTGCACGCCTATCCGGGGCTTCGTATGTTTTATCAAAATAGCCGTATTGGATTTCTTTCTGATTCAAGTCTTGCAGGCGTTTTTCAAGACCTTCCAGAACTTTTCTGTCTATCTCAATCTTGAAATCTTTAGCCATTAGAACGTACTCCCACTCGTAGAAGGAGAATCCAGCCAAATCATTTTATCCATGTAAGCAGGTTTGCCACGTTGGAAACCCATGAAAATCGGTTTATCCACATTGTCAATATTGTTGGAATTGTTTTCCATGTCTTGACGGCTAATACCTCCGCAGAACGGGAAGGCAACAATATCCATGAGGAAAGGGTCTTTCAACATGAGTTTGAGAGCAGAAAGATAGTTCTCAAACATTTGATTGCCGTAGACTTCGACATCCGCAGCACGTTCTCTTGTCCTTCGCGCAAGACTAAACATTATAGCCTTGATGATGTCCACTGTTGCGCGCCCCTCTCGATTATTGTTTTTCTGCAAATAATACTTGTAAGTCTCGTCATCTAAAAATTCATAATCAGGGTCTGCATCACCTACAGCAACCCTCAGCCTGTCTATAGGATTCCCAATTGGATTACCAGTGTACATTCTTATCTCCTATTGGTTTATTTCTTTTGAATGTGTTGTTTTTAAAATATTCAATGTAAATACGTTAAAAACAACACACCCTTTTGGGGTGTGTTGCTATTGTCAATTAGTTGCTAGAGTACAACTTGACAATGACTTGAGGCCTCCGGGCCACGTGGCAAATATTTGATTCAGACTCGAACTCAATACCGTTCCCCTTCGGATCGCGGTATTCAAACACGTAGGCTTCCATACCAACGGTATTCACCAAATCCATCTTCTGGGCCGGGGCAGCATACGAACCGAAGATATCAAAGGCATCAGTCGGCACAAGACGAGCTTCACCAGCCGGGATGAACGGATTGCCATCCGGCTTCAGACCACGATATTCGATGTAGGTGATACCACCATAGTCGAACATACGAGTGCCACGCGGCAGAGCAGACGACAAACGCTGACGCAGCGGCTCTTGAGCACCAACACTGGTATAGTATTGGTAGGCGGTCTTGGTGGTGGGATGCTTAATCAGATTAGCGAAGAAGGTCGGATGGCAGATAGCCACGAAACCGCTAATCGAAGTAGCACCATTCAAGATATTGTCATAGATGTGAGCAATACCTTCTTCACCCTTACCAAGCAGGTCAGAAGTGGAAGTACCAAAAGCGTAGTCAATTTCCTTACGGCTAATGCCGAACTCGGTGTAGTAGTTGACAGAGACGGTGCCATTCGGAGCGTACACAGTACCATCTTCCAGCAGCTTAGCGCGAGCAATTTCCATAAACATCGCATGAGAACGACGAATACGGGACAGCTTACGGGCAACAGCCAGACTCACTTGTTCTTCCATGTCATTCGTGCCATACGCGGTCTTACCTTGGATGTCTTGCGGGGTGAGCGCATCATCCAGCGGGAAGTGCGGAATCGGGAACGAATACAGCTTGCGGACGCTATCCTTGCTGTAGTTGTTCCGTTCGCCACGAATACGGTCCACCATGATAGCGGTGGTGTCAATGATTTGTTCCAGCGACACAGTGTTAGACATAACACCTTCGACAGCCGGGAAAATGTTCAACTGGTTGATAATATCCCATTGGTTCGGGATAATCAGCAATTGCGGGGTGCGGTCAATAAACTCAAAATTATTGACATACGAGCGAATAATACTCATAGTTTTTTATCTCCTTATTAGATTTGAGTTTCAGCCACAATCCCTTGGGCATCCAGTTGACGCACAAGAGTAGCAATTTCAGCATCCGTGTCCACAGACGAATCATAGGACAGAGCTTGCTTGGCAACCACAACCGGACCCTTCACAATCGCGGTGACAGTGGTATCGGTGGAACCAGCAACAGCCAGCGAACCAGCATTACCAGTGGAATCGGCAATGTAGATAGCCAGTTCAACATCGCTCACATCGGTAGCAGCATAGGTGCGATACTTCTCAGTACCAGTGACGGCGATGGTGAAAGTGTCGCCCACCACGAAGTCCGTAGCATCCGAAATGGTGAAGGACAGGCCACCACCAGTAAACACAACGCCAACGGAACCAGTTCCAACAACACGACCAGACGGCGAAGTGACATAGAAATCACCAGCATTCGACACAGCCTTCGCGAAACGAACAGTGTAAGTACCGATCTTAGCGGTGGAGCCGACAGTGATAGTGCCGACAGTGCCAGTGCCAGTGTTGCCAGCACCAGCAGTAGCGGCTGCGCTACCAGAGGCGAGGAACTTGGTCAGGACGCGACCAACAGCAAAAGTTGCAGCACTGTCATAAACAGTGATAGTTTTACGGCAAAAGCCGATAGAGCGTTCGTACTCGTGCTTCAGGACTGCCCCGAGGCGTTGACCTTCCGTACTAATCAAAGCGGTCATATTTTAATCTCCTTACTTAATACCAAATTGAGCCTTGAGAATGGCTTCCACTTTATCTTCCTTTTCAGGAGACTTACCTTCGCCATCAACACCCTTCGGCGCAAACGACTTTTCCACTTGAGCGTCCAGAGCCTTGTAGCCATCCAGCACAGCAGCCCAAGCTGCCTCCGGCAGATCAGCCACACCCTTGAACACATCTTCCAGCTTGTCAGCCGGGATCACTTCAGCCAGAGCAGCCTTACGCGCTTCAGCCTTCTTGGCCTTGGCATCAGCTTCAAAAGCCTCAATCTTGGCGATCAAACCCTTGTTCACTTCAACAAGCGCGTCATGGGCCTTTTGGACCTCAGCGAGCGCGTCTTTAGCTTTCTGGACTTCGGCCAGAGCTTCATCAATTTTCACATTGTTCTCCTTTGAACTTGTAAATGCTTTCTCAGCTTCTTTTTGTTTTTCTTCAAATCGTTGCTGCGTCTGCAAAACATTAAGGAAAGTCTTGGCGTCCAAATCTCCAAGAGAGATATCCCCATCCTTGCAAGATTTCATAATCTCAACAGAGTTGATGAAATTCTGACGCTCTTGCTCTTGACAGGCTTTCCATTCTTCCCAAGACATATCGCCTGTATCTTCAGGCTCCCCTTCTTCATCGGAGAATCCAAGAATCTCCGTTAGCGTGTCGGCATCTTCTTCCCACATGCCAAAGAACGTCTCGAGGAAGTCATCAAAAGGAAGGACCACCTTCACCATCGTTGCTTTCTCAAGATATTCGTCCGTAATATCATTAGTTGATTTCAATACAAGAGCGGTTTTATAGCCGGAAGCTGCACCTCCCTGATCCTTATGCACCAACGCAATGTGGTGTTCAGGTTTATCAAACCGATACTCTTTCACTTTACGAGTAGCTTTAATCTCACTCATCTACAATTTCCTCATAAATTTGTGTAGCTCCAATACTAATTCCTTGGATATCCCCATCTTTAACCATTTTCCAAAGAAGCTCAGCATTAGAGTTTCCTTCGGGGAAATGCCACCACTGAATCCAGCTACCCTTAGTTACTTCAATTCCATTATCTGTAGTAAAAGCTACGGGAGTGATAAATGATTGCTCAATCTCCACATCCTCAGTCATAACGCGGTGGAAGATATTGGCCTTATTGCACATTTTATTAAAACTGATACAAGCCTTTTCTACAGCTTCAGCGGCATTGAAATGTCCATGCTCATCGGTTTTGTCAGCAGGAAGAGCTACAAACATAGCCCTCCGTTGCTCAACGTCCAACGCCTTAGTCACTTCCACTGTAGGCGCTACGTCCGTGTTTGTATCTCCAAATGCCTTGAACAGCCAATCTTTAAAGCCGTCTACAATTCCATCCAATTTGCTTTTAGCCACTGTTGCACTCCCTCCAACACCAACGCCAACAGCGGGCATCCCTTGCCCATCTGTGTCGTAAGCTCTAACACGTTGCGTTGTTTTCTTGCGCTTCTTCTTGACAGCATCCATTCCCATTTGAAGGTCCATTGTTGTCAATGGCTTTCCAGAGGCTTTGTTTACAGCTTGTTCAAAAACTTCCCGTTCTTCTTGAGAAAGGGATTCAACAATTTTAAATGTCATCCTGTATTCTCCGAATTAAGGGAAGCTGTATCTGTTCCAGCTACGCTGTTTGAAGTGCCGTAAATGCCCCCCGTATCAGTCGAGAATGATTTACCAGATTTAGTTTGGTTCCCGTCTTCAGCACCCGTGAGCTTTTTCACTTCCTCAAATGTGGCTTCAGGGTCAAACCTGTGTGGCAAATCCAAGACATCAGCAATGCGATTAACATTATCGGCAGTTTTGGCAATCATGCCAACAGCAGCAATACGTTGAATAGCCTTACTGAATGCTTCAAGATCAGTTTCATCCAAATCGCCATAAACGAATTTCGGATAATCAGTTTCATCCCACCCATTCCGTTCAAACAGAGAAGGAATCAAATCGTGATTGAGAACATCGGCAATTTCCATTAGACGGGCTTCGCACGCCATAGACAACAAATTTGATTTTGAATCGGCTACATTTATGTTCAAGGGCACTCGCTAGATGCCCTCCGCTTTATTCAAGCTGCTTTAAGTTTCCTTAAAGATCAGACTATATCACGCTCTTCTTGAGAGCCATACCATTTCCACTCGCTTGAGTGTACTTCCCGAAGGAATAGTCGTTGCACGGTCTAGTTAAAACACCCATATCAAAAACTGTAATCGCAAGTTATATGATGATAACCATTACGTCTTTGAATCGTTTTGATGATACCTCTTGTCAATTTCTTACAAGTGGCTATCTTTAATATTTTTGAAGGTGTGAGTCCGTCCTCAAGACACCTACACACCCATCTCGCAGTTTCATCTGAGATAGATCGTCTACTGCAACTTCATAGGTTTTAACTAGCTTCGCTCAGGATTTCCCAATTCTTAATATTGTTACTATACCAAGCTGATTAGACTTGCCACTGAAATGTCACCACTTCAGTTTAGTAATTAAGACTCTAAGGGGTTTCCCTGAATTAGATATGTTTTTCCATTTGTAATCACTTACAAAGGTCGCTAACTTTTAACGAATAACTGCCAACTTGATCTTGACCTAAGCGCAAAATGTCGCTCAAAAGAGCAGTCAAGATTTTATTGTCGTAACGAGTGATTGCTTCTTTAATATGTTGAGCGCCACTATTAGGGACAGACAACAAACTAAACTTGAACAGAGGTTGCTTAGATTCAGGATCATACATCAACGGGGTGATTAGACCGGCTTGTTCGTTATTGTGCATATTCCGAATAATGTTCTGGTAATACGCAAACACACGCTTGTCATCGTCACTACCGTTTGGGTCCATGTACTTTGGGTGCAATTCCAAATGAGGGACACCAGACATATTCCGAGAATAGCCAATAGCTTCAATTTCTTCTAGTGCTACACGAACCTTCCACGGTCCAAAAACTGAAAGCAACGGAGAACGGCCTTCTGGGTTGTCCTTATACGCATCCGTTCTGAACAGCATGAAATTTTCACGAGGGATTGTGAGAGGTTGTTGTCCCCAATATGCGTCTGTGTAGCGCATCTGGTCATTCATCAGACCAAGGGATTGTTTTACAGCAACCAAATCACGTCCATCAGGTGCATAAAGCCAACGATAAACCGTATCCTGAGAGCGAATAGGGAGTTTTCTCAACCCCACCAACCCATCATTATACTTACTACCATTTCGCTTCCAGCGACGGCGATATACCTTTTCGTGAATACTAAATCCATATGTGAATACAGAACATACTTCTTTCAAAAAATGAAACCAGCTATGTTCCATGTCGTGCATACATTCTTCTACATACTTGGCACGAGTTTTTTGTTTCTCTGTAGCTTGGGGAGGAGGGACGACACTCCATTTCACCTTGCTAATCATCAATTCAATTGCTTTCAATGCCGCAGCAATTGTTGGATCGTGAGCCATTTCCTTGAAGGTTTTAATACTCTGAGGCCAGCGTAGATCACGTCTAGCCTCTTCATAAATAATACCAGCACTCACTTTCAAGCCAGTGTAACCAACTTCAGTGAGAGACATTCTCGGAATAACGCTCCCATCCGATGACAAATGATCGTTTGGTACGTCTGTGGGCATTAGTTCCTCTCCTAAAATGTGCTTCCTACCGCGTAGGCGGATTGGTTATGGCTAAAATCAAATGTGCTTCCTACGGAAAGGTCAGGAGGAGCAAATGTGGGGATTTTGATTGCAGATGCAAGCATTACGAAGGCGTCCGCACTACTATCGACGGCATCGTCGTGTCCTTTTCTTCCACCATCAAAAGATTCAAGCTCTGGTATATACCACTCGTGCCACTCACCAGCCACGAGTTTTACGACTCCAGCTTCACAAGCTGCCGCAAATGGTGCAAAGCGTTGAACCTTAGACTTCGATGTTTGTTTGGACTTCGCGTAGAAACCACGCTCAGCTAAATCTCGAATCAATGTAGAAGCATATTGCTTACCACTTGCCCCCGGATCGCAAGGAACAACAATCAGTGTATCACTTCCATCCTGTTGTGCTACCTCGCACATTTTCTCAAATACTTCCCCATGCCTTGCACGGAAGCGTATAACATCTTCTACATAATATGAGCCATATTTGTCTTTAGACATTAACACGCCACAAGTGTAGTCGGGGTCTCTATTAATTTCAGAAGGAATTGAACCAGATATGTCCCATGCTCTTACTTTCTTAATTACTTCTCTAGGAGCAAGAGGGACTACTTCGCACCATTCCTTTTTCCAGTATCCGCTAGATTCAAGCTCAGCATCCCAGCAACCATGTAAAAATTTATCTTGCTCAACCCGCCCCATTGCCAAAAGATTACCGATATATTCAGGTTGAGTCTCCATCAACACTGGGTTATCATACACATTAGCTGAAATAAATGACACTGAGGTAGGGATACAAGGGTCTCTTCCATTTGAGTGAGCTTCAATAAGCTCTTCTGGGGTATCTGCCCAATACATCTGATTATTTAGACGAATAAAGTGTCGCTTTGTGCTATCGTACTCTTGAATAGGGAAGCCTTTATCGTCCAGCCAGTAGTCCAGCCACTTACGAAGAAAAGAGTGCTTTTCAGGGTTACACGTAAGAAGCATCCGTGGCTTACATTCTGGACAACGAGGATTACGGTTTCGGCCTCGAAGATATACAACTTGACGTTCTGTATATTGTTGAGCTTCGTCAATAAGAATAAGATTTGCTTGCAAACCTTGGAAGTTTAGTTCATCCTGTTCATATTCAAAGTGACGTAGAGCAATTTTAGCCCCAGACGAAAATACAAACTCTCTATCTTGCGAACGCCATCTAACTTTAGGATCGACCTTGCGAAACATATCTGTCGCAACGTCGAGCAAGCCACCCGGACCTGTCAGTTGAGGAGTTGTACGACGAGTCATCAATCCACGAAAGTAGGGGATGTGAATATAGGGGAGGAAAGCCATAATTCCTAAGTATGATTTCCCCGCGCCCATAGCCTGTCAGTTATAGAGTCGCTACACTCTTTCCACCATTTCTGATGTTGTCGGACTATATCTTCATACCCTAAAGTATGCCCCCCGTTTCAGCATTGCTTAATGCTTACGCTTTTCAGCTAGTCTCTGCACGGTATTTATTTTACAAAATAAATCTTCGCTCAGGATCGCCCTCGTCTTTACGCTAGGGTTTCCCTGAATTAGAGGGGTGTTGAGTTTTACTAAACCCGGAGGCGCTACACTTCACCACCAAAAATTGTTATATCTGCATCGGACGCTAGAAATCTTCGCTGTTTTTCTGACTTCGGTCCAATAACTTCTTGCTCTTTTTTCTGTCTCATACGTGTTTCCAAGCCTCACCTGTACATATTTTATGTATCAGAGAAAAATAAACACCATATTCAGATGCAATACTCGCAAGTGTCATCCCTTCTTGTCTTTTCTTGCGAATATCAAGAATGTCAGACTCTTTAAGTTTTGATTGTGGATGGTCACTGCCTTTCTTGGCATACTTTGCAATTACAGATTTTGCAAGACCGTTATCATGGGCGTGACGAGTATTCTCTGACCAAGTTGCCCATTCTAGATTTTCTAGAAAATTATTGACTTTAATACCATCTTTGTGGTTTATGGTTGGCTTTTCATTTGGGTTCGGTATGAACGCTGTTGCAACTAACCTGTGTACAGTGGGCCAATCTTCTTTGCCGTTTTCTTCATCTCGAAGGTGGGCAGTCATGTATCCGCCCCGGTTTTTCTTCAATTTCATAATGCGCTCTTTGTAATGGCGCACACATTCCTTTCCCGCTAATGAATTGAAATATCTGTTTTCACGTGGAAGACTTTTGACTCGTCCAAGGCTACTTACTTGATAAATTCCTTCATAACCTTGAATATCTTTCCAAATTTCTTCTTGCATAAATTCTCTCCTCTGTCATGGATGCGTCAAAAGATAAGATGTAGGAAACCCACTGACGAGGAGGGCTTATCGAGCGGCCACTCTATCCTACAAATTTGTGCAAATAAGAAATGGAACGGTTTGCTAAAACCGTCCCCTACACTTTTAATACTAAGGCATATATTCAGTTTTGTCAATACCTTTTATTGCAAAAATGTTAATATTTTTGATTCAAGGCTTGTTCTTTTGTAAATAGTCATCCCATCCCGGAGGGGAGGGCGCTTTTATAAACGCCACCCTGAACACCTTTCCAAACAGTTTTAACCAGTAGAGGTAGTACCAACTGTCTCCTTTTTGAGTGAGATACCACTTATAAGGGGTAGAAATAGGGGGTAGGACATCTTCCGTGAGATTATCCAGAACCCACCACTCGTTGCCGTCACGCACGCACAGGACGCAATGACCCTCTCCGGATGGTGTGGCGACGGTGCAGAGGCCGGTGTCAAACCCGGCAGCGGTCAAGCGAATCTGCTTACCTGTGGCGATGGCCTTGCAGTCCCCTGTCCCGCCTATGTCGGCCGCTTCCCATCGGTCAGGGCTGGCCCGGTAGCCGATACTGTTGTTCAGCGTCGTATTGACGCTACTAATAGCGGTGTTCATGGCAGTCATCAGTGCGGAAACAGCACGGCTTGCCAGCAATCGACAATCCACCAGTCGGTAGACGTTGATCCCGCAAGTAAAGAAAAACCGTATGTCTGATCTGATGCCGTGTTAATTGCCGATGCAGTTGTTGATCCTCCACCTGTGCCAAACATTGACGGCGTGGCAAATTGCACGGACGCCGTTTTGTTGTAGATATCAACCGCCACTGGCCAGCATGCCGCACCCGATAGCGATCCTCCACCGTATGTCGCTGATCCCAGTTTTAGCGTAGTTATTTTGCTGTTTGCGTTGTTCGTCAGCGATATTATCCCGGTAACACGGAGGCGGCGATAAGACCCCATTAACCCGCCTTTCAGCGTTTGCAACGGAAGATCGACAGCAGTGGTTACACCGGTATATGACGCACCGACGGTGAAATTTATTGCAGCGCCGCCTTTGCTTGCGTACAGAGTCCCCGTGGTCGTATTGGACATCACGCACCAGTAGAATCCAGCCGTGATAGCTGGTGTCGTGGCAATGCTTGGCAGATAGACGTACAGCCCCTCAGTGTAGGCCCGGTTTGCCGCCGTGCCGAACGTGATGTTGCCGCTGCTGCCAGTGTTGATCGTCCCGGAAGGGGCACGGGCGTAGGAATCGGTGGACGTGTAAAGGGTGATCGGAGCGATTGGCACCAGCGCTCCGCCACTGTTCGTCCACAGCGACCCATTTGTGCCGACATCCGTTGCGTAAAACATTGCCCCTGCAAAAGCCGATGATGCGTAATTCGTGTTCAGGTTTGTCCACGTATCCCGTGCGACAATCGGCATGAGTGATGGAGGATTTCTAGTCATATCACGCGCTCCATACGATCAGTTTTTGCAATGATGCCGAGCGGGCGTAAATATCCCCTATGGGGATGCCTGCCGCAAAATCTTCCCCTCCCATAAGCGCCATTCCAGATGTCGTAGGTGCGGCTGCACCTGCTGCCACCACTTGAAACTCAATGTCATATGCTCCCGCACCAACTTGCGAAAACATTCGCAAAGCCCGAGTACCCGAAGTCGTGGTTACAACTTTTTGATAGCTCGCTGTTAGTGCAGCATTAAAGTTTTCGGTGAAAGTAAGGGCGGGGGCGACTGCTCCTGACCCCTCTGTTACCCTGACGTTAGTTGACATTCTCTCTACCTCTTAAAAATACATCCCGAGCCGCGACCGTAGCGGCTTCATCCCAATCGGTTCCGTCCTCGTTCAGCACTTGAAACATTTCACCGGTATCAAGGGATAAATGGGCAATCCCCGGAACGTACTCCGTCCCACGAACGTCTTTCATGATCGTCTCCTTAGCTTGCCATCAGGATGCTGCCGCCGGTTGTGCGGGCCGCGTTGCTTCCGCCGTTGACGATGGCGTATCGGTAGTATCGCCACTTCGGACTGACAGCCGCTTCGGCAACGTATCCGCCCCCGGAAATGTTCGTCGCCGTGATTGACTGCACTACGCGGAACGCCGAGTTGTCGCGGCTGGCCTGAATCTGAAGCGTAAACGCCACATCCTGTTCAGCCATGACGCGGTATTCTTTGGCGTTAGTGGAGCCGCTTGCAAATGCAGATCCGGAAGCTGTTGCGGTCACATCGCGGGCTGTGGATGTGAATGTGCTGTTTGCCGTGAGCGCAGATGACGTGTCGTCGTACCAAATGCCCGGAGCAAATATGCTGCCAAGCCTTGTCGCACTGGCCTGAAGGGTTATTTGCCCAGTAATCAGATTACTACACGGGTCGGCTGAAAACGCCATGCGGACGGTAGCAGAGCCGCTTGTGTACGCCGTACATAATGCGATGACATACGCAGTCCCAGTAGGAACCACAAACCTCAGAGGTGTGTACGCCGTTGAGCCTGCTCCGGACAGCGTAGAGAACAGTACGGCAGACAAGTATGAATATCCACCCGTTACGTTTGACGACTGATCCCCGTTTGAGTTAACAAAACGCGCAGAGACTGTGCCGTTAAGCGTTCCCCCAGCATCAAGCCAAATAGTCACAGATCGCGCTCCGGCTGGAACAGCAACTTTCAAGCTCCCGCCAACTGTAGAGTCGTTGACGTAGAGTGCGCTGATTGTGCCGCTGTACGCCGCATCGGGTTGTTGTACGACGATTTGATTACCAGAAGTGTCAGTTGCAAATGTCCTTTTTAGGCCTCCAGCATCAACCCCGCTCACCCGCACGGCTTGATTTGTCGGTGCTACGCCGTCAGCTGACACGCCGCCGACATAGAACACGCCATCACTTGCCCCGGTGACGCTGACCGAGTTTGCCGCCGTCCTGGTGCCCTTCAACGACAGCCAGAAATCCCGCAACCACCGCAGGAACCCGTTCGTCGTGCTCGCCCCGGTGTCGCCAGCAGCCGCAGCAGATGCACCACCGATTCCGCCGTCGATGCTGGACAGGGAGGAGTTGGCAGTAGTCTGATTGGAGCTTGTAGCTGCCCCAGAAGGAAGTGGCAGAGCAGATGCAGAAACAGGTACGGCTGACGCTCTAAGCTGCGTATCCGTAAGTGGTCCTGTCACAACCAGAGTTCCTGCAAGGAGTGCTCTTACTGCTTCCAGCTTGCTGTCCGTAGCCAACGGTCCCAAAGCTGTCAAAATACTTGACAAAGAAGAGTGTGTTGTACTATCAGAAACAGACAAAGTGGATACAAGCTCATTCCACAAGTCCGTCAAGGACTTGTCCCCTGTGCCAATAATTGCATCGCGCAAAACGGACAAAGCAATATCAAGGTTGTCGGTTTTTTGTTTCACGAGAAGTTGAGTAGCTTCTTGGCTCATACCCTCAAAGGGGCGTACAGGTCCAGTCATGTTTTACCCCGGCAAATTAATTGCAAATCCAACAACTGCTGTATTGTCATCAGACAACTCCCACCACGCCCACGCTCCAGTATCAGTCGGGGTTGTGGATTGAATATATGTTGGATATGATTGTTGATCTTTTGGTTGAGGGATTATAATAAGTTTTGTTTTCTGAGATATCAATTTTACATACTCATCCCCACGAGTTGTAATTCCGTTAAAATATCCACCTTTATTTTTAGGAACGTAAAACCAATCATTATCCAAGGTACCAGCAGGGATGGGGGCATTAACTTTATCAATAAAGCCAGTCCGACCACTACTTGTCTCACTGAAATTAAATGTAACACTTCCAGCCTGAAATACTGTAGTTGCAGAAGAGGATATTGCAAAAGTAAATAGTTTCAGATATTGTCCAGCAGGGATACTTCCAATATTAAGAGATGCACCAGAAATTGTAGAAGTTCCAATTGTGAGGGATGTATCCCCATTTGGAGCCACATTGACAATAACTTTATCACCCGTCACAGATGAAAGAGAGTCAATACCTGTTGCAACATTATTGTCACACTGAGAAAGAATCACTGTTCCGTCAGCTTGGCTTCGTGTAAACCCTGTAAACCAAACAGCATTGGTTGGAGTGGCAGAGGTAAATATTGCCAATAAGTCTTCTGCCGTAACAGCAGAATTACACACCAACAAACCAACAATACCAATAGTGTCAGACACATTATAAGCAGGGCAAGTGAGAGAAGCGCTCCGAGTGGTCCCTACAGTGGTCTTTTCAATTTGTCCAGAGGAGGATGTTGCTGCAAGATATACTGGTCCAGTACCAGATAAAGAATTACTCGGCGTAAACGTGGTGGCTGTATGCGTACAATTAAAATCCTGAACAGCTACCGCAGGACCACTTGTCCCAGAGGACATATCCCATTCACCCTTGTACAATCCAGAGTAGACAAACTCTACAGATACAGCGCCAGAATTGTCATTACCACTGACACCATCCCCACTAAAATTCAAAGAGGTAATATCTGCCGGAGTAGACAAATTACTCCCGTTCACCTTAACTTGAATGAGAGAGCCATCTTCTCCTTTATCCCCTTTTGCACCACTTGCAAATGTACTCGCTTGCGGGATTTCAAGCGTAATTTCTTGAGAAACAATATTTAGAATTGTTTTAGCCATCATTGTTCCCCTGATATCTGTGTTACATCCTGTACAACTTTAATTTTAATTGTCTCTGTACTTTGTGTCACCCCATTGATAATATACTCAATATCCCAAATCAACGTAGCAATCGGCCAATCAGAGGTTGAGGCTTGCAGAGTAAATTTACCTTTTCCAGTGGTGGATTGACTTGCAGCTTTTGTCACAGTGAGAGAAGACACCAGTCCCCCTTGCATATCTCTCACTTGGGAATTGATTGTATAATCTGTCAAATTTGTTGCATTTGTTCCATCAGCACAATATGTTGCTTCAACATAGAATGTATCTCCACGCTTTTGCGTGACTACTTCATAATCGCAAGACATGGAAATCTCCTAGAAATCGACCAAATAAAAATCCCCGGAAAGCATCGCGCCGTCCGGGGTTTGTGCTGACATTCAATTGATGTCATTGAATAAAATGCCGCTAGAGAGGGAGACGGCTATTTATTATTATACGTGTAAACAGAGTTACACAGCTTTGTTATTATCCACTACAAGAGAATATGTGAATTTGGCTGGAGCGGGAGAAAGATCATCACTTTCATCTTCATCGTTCTTATTATCCACGCCAGCCTTTTCAAGCTGCTTGTCCAGCAATTCCAGCTTTTTAGCCAGTTCCGTTTGGCGATCCACTTCCTTAATCATATTCGATGTAGTTTGAACAATCCATGTAGCGGCTTTCATGCGAGATGTGGTGTCAGCCTCTTCATCCCGCATAACATCCTTGATAAAATTGATGGCGTATTCAGCCTCTTTACCAAGGATTTTAGCAAACTTCGTGAGGTCTGCCTTGCCCAACACTTTAGCACGTTTCACCGAAGGGACTTTATCGGCTACAATTGGAGCACTCATGCTATTCTCCTATTTATTTTTCTAATTTATTATTGTTACGTTTATACGTTAAATGTGAAGAAGTAACGTAGAATTGGAACACTTCTTGAGGGACTCGAACCCACATTGCCAAGCGTCACGCTATAGGTATCCTACCGTTAGATGAAAGAAGTGTAATTATGTGCATAACTCTTCACCGCTACCTACGTTCGGGAGAGGATTCATGCTAATAAGAAGGCCCAAAGATTTGCGCTTGCAGACAGAGGCGTATGGGCCAGATTCTTTAAATATATTTTAGAATAAAATAACCCCCACGTAAGCTAATGAGCCAAGAGGCGGGGGCCGTATTGTACGAGCAATACCCCAGTCTTATTGGCGACTGAGGCGCTGCCATTTCTCTAGACCACAGGTAAAGAGAAAACACCGCATGGGAAACTTTTAATAACCCCACACTAGCTGCCCTGTTAAGGATGACAAGGAACTCCAAGTCCGCAGCGTTTGACAATACACCCACCCTGAGTGTAGCCTTGCTGAGCGGATCATTGCAAGGTCTTGAGTATTGTGCCACAGGATGCGAACCCTGCTTGCTGGCTTTACGACTCTCGCTAGGGAGAGTATCCAGCTTCTGTCACGCAGTAGTGTATCGCCTACACATTTTACACAATATTTGTGGGGTAGAACAATCGTCTAAAAATGTTAACAAACGTAACACTCAATGTTCGTCAGAACATTCCCCTACACTTCCAATACTACTACACCTTTCTTATTTTGTCAATAGCTTAATTGCATAAATTCTTGAAATTATTTCCATATACACTAAACAATGGGTCTGTCAAGTGCTCCAATTGATATTCATGCCAATCCTTCGGATGTTCAGCAGCCTCAACACAAGAATTACACATATCCTCACGGATATAGATGAATTTATCCTTGCCAACGGTAATCTTGCGTTTACGCATCAACTCGCTATGCGCCAATACAACATTACAGCATATACACCTACTCATTTTTATTATTCTCCATAATTATTTTTATAATTTAATTGTTCAAATTAAACTCCCTCAACGTAAGAATAGTGGAATAAGTGTGCATTGCTTGTAATTGTGCAATAAGTAGAGCCTGATCTGTATAAGGAAGCATTTCAATTTTATCGCTATGCACAAACTTTTCCAACTTTCCAATCTTTTCCTCTAACTGAGCAATTTCACCAATTATCCGCTGGTGAAATGGGGGTAAAGATTGGATATTGCCAACAGGGATATATGCTTTCTCAAAGACATCTTTGGGACTCCAACTAACATATCCATCCTCGTACTTTACACCATATCCTTCTTTACCGTTCTTTTCTTGCTCCCATGCAGTAACTTGCTTGGTGCCAATATATTCTTGTGTCATATCATTTTCCTCTGTAAATTAATTTAATAGCTAGGAAGTTGTCCTCGCCTGTTAAGTTCCATTCTTGTAACAATTCTGGCCTCTTGGAATATTAGCATACTCTGTTCCTCTCCAAGAGATTCTTCTAGCAGCAACAATACCTTCTCCTGAATATTTTCACTTGCTTCAGAATACATCATTCCAACATAATTTTCCATTACAGTGTTGAGGAATGTATCTAAATTTTCAGATTTAGTTGTATCTTTAATCAATTTTCCATTAGAATAATCAATATTCTTACTGATGTCATCCCACAAACCAGACATTTCTTTTGTAATTTTATCAAACTCATTCATTTGACATCTTCCTGTACGTGTCAACAATTTGTTCCAATTGCACACTGTAATTTATTAGCTGTTCTATCGTACCACGATAAAGTTTAACAACTTCGCCATCCGGCGTACTTGGACCAATTTGCTTCACTATCAATTCCGGCCTACTCATAGCAGGAGGAGAGGGGATTTTAGCTGCTACATATTGCGGCTTGCAAAAGAATCCCCCACAACCAGTGAGTATTGTAGTTCCGCAGCAAAACAAAACAACAAGTTTAAGATTTCGCACATTCATTCCTCCTCCGAGGAGTCCCATTCCCAATGCGGATGTAAAGATTGCATCACAGCATGAACAATCGGATGATCCCAATAACTGCTATCCGATTCACAATCCCAATCGTGATCTGAAAGAGCAGACGCAAGTTCAAAAATAATATCAAACTTGGTCTTCTCACTTGCGTCACTTTCCAACACTTTTGCGGTCACTTCATCAAAAATCGTAGTAGCACTACACCAACCCATATCAACACCCTCTCTAAATCGCTTTCTAAGGGCCATAGAAGCCCATTGTATACCATTCCCTACCTGTATGTACTACTCAACGCACAGACGGGGCTTAAAACGCATTCTACGCGGTTTTAGCTATTCTCAGTCACTTTACATCAAAGCTGATATTACTAGCCTCATCCCGCAAATATTGCACGCTGGAAGGGCAGTCCTTTGGCTGTAAGCCAGAAAGAATCTTCCTCACCCTCTCTTCCCCTTGCTGATGCACAACAATAAGCTGTTTTGATAATTCTCCAACAGCCTCTTGTTGCTTGACATACTCCCTGTGCCGTTCATCAAGCATTGCTTGATTTGAAGCATTTTGCACAGACAACAACTTGTTGTCAAGTTCTAAATCCTTAACGTGTACATTCAAATACACAATCCAAGCTAGGAACACAGCAATACATCCGTATTGAATTAAACGTGTTATTGGAATTCCGTACATGGAAGTTCTCCTGTCTCAATCCCTACCAACCACAAAGTTTCTTCCAGCGGGGAATAATCACTATACCAAGCGTCTTCATCCTTGAACTCGTAACGGAAGCCTTTTCTACTCTCATCCATTGTGTTCACCACAACAAGTTTTGAATAATATTCTGAATTTGCATGACCATCTACAATTCCAACAGAGATTGGTAAGCCAAGATGATGTACTACATACTCAATCATATCCACAACAGCCGTGTGGTAGTAGTGCTCCTCATCGCCAAGATAGAAAGAGCCAGACAACGTATTTTGATCTTCCGTATTCTCATAATGAAACACAAAGAAATTGTCTTCCACTTTGTACTTGAACACAGCTTTCTTCACTGGAACATTAAAATTCATCTTCATTTCTTCCAAATAATAAATTGACCAACGTATTCGTCTCCGCAGGAGACAATGTATTTCTTCTCCCACAATGTATCTGGTGATCCATACAAACACACAATCTTGTGTTTTATATTGTCTTGACGAAGACCACTCTTATCCTCATCAAGAAAAAGAGAAGCAAATTGTTTGAATGTTAGCATTCTTTCCTCTCCGCTTCCCATCTTTGCTTCGCAAACAAGAAAATCAGCTTGTTGAAGAACAAGCATTCTTCATCACCAGAAATAGTTCCACACTCACAACATTCGTTGTAATACAATCCTTCTTCAACAGAATACAATTCCTCTCCACAGGAGAGGTGTTCTTTCAAGTTAAGTGTGATGTTATCTACCTCATACACTCTAACTAAACTCTTGTGTCCGCACACAGGACACAACGTATCCCTCTTCAATGGAAAGTTCATCTCTGTTCCCTATACACAACACATATTCCTACTGTATTACACACAACAATTGTTGTCAATAGGAAGTTACAAAGAATTACAATAGTATATATTGTACAGCATGGTGCTGTACACAAGACACATGTTGTGCAAAGCACAAAGAGCGATACAAGAACAACAGTGTTGTGTGGGAGAACTTTTCTTAAGATGATACCCAGCGAACTTCGTTCGTCGGAGAATTGTCTGACAAGAATAGCGGAGCTATAAATGTAACAAGAGATGTGTTTCTTTTACTTAATTTATAAAATAATTCTTATTGTCATGTTTGTATGTAGGGCGATGAGCGGTAGCTCAGAAGGTATTCTTAAATTCTCTTCTCTCTACTTCTAAGAGGAGAGGCTGGAAAGCCTTGTCTCCCAAGGGTTTCAATTTTTGAGATATCTGAGTTCAGATACAACACTCCTCTATTGACACATGTAAAACTTGATGTTATCATAAAAAAGCGATAGACAGGAACTACTCTAGGAGGAAAAATGGCAGAATGTATTGAAGTTCTTGACAAGATTTGTGGTAGCGGAAAGAGTACAGAGTTGTTCAAGTGGATGAATAGCAATCCAAATGAAAGATGGATGTACATCACTCCACTCTTGTCCGAGATTGATGAGCGACTTCCCAAAGAAGTTCCAGATTTGGAGTTCTTTACTCCTCAAAGCTGGTACTACGGGAAAGAAGATAAGATGACCAAATCTGAGCATCTTTTAACTCTTTTGAATAGGGGCGTCAACGTTGCTTTCACTCATTCTTTGTTTAGATTGCTAACTGAAGCTCACATGGAGGCTGTTAAGAAATGGGGATACACTCTTGTTATCGACGAAGAATGCAGTCTTATTGAATCGGCATCTAATGAATATACAAAAGGAGATATTGACCATCTTTTGAAATCGGGTTGCATTGAGATACAAGAAAACAATCTAGGAATGGTTGTTTGGAAAGACAACAGTATCACTCCAGATGGGGATTGGAAGTATAAGGAAATGAAGATGCTTGCCGATCTTCAAATGCTCTACTGCGCTAAACGAGATCATGGGATGATTACTGTACATCTTCCGATTGCTCTCGTTGGTTGTGCAAAGCGAGTGATACTCTCTTCCTACCTGTTTGATGGTAGCACCATGTCCGCATTCGTACAAATGAAGGGGATGATTGTTACACCTTTCCTAGATGTTGTCGTGAATGATTATGGAAAGAAGGAACGGTTGAAAGACCTGATAGAGATTGTTCGGCCACGCAATGAAAAAGTGATAGACGAGATTGGTCTGTCTCACACACAGTCTAAATCTTTGTCTGAGAAGAATGTAGAAATCTTGCAAAAAGCGATGTATGCTGTTGCTCACTCCTGTAAAGCAAAAGCTAAAGATATCATGTGGACTTCTCGCAAGGACTTAGCTTTTCACGAGAAAGGTTTTCCAAAACTGAAGCCTCGGTGTATGCCTGCCGATGAATGTTTTGTTTCTTGCAATGCCAGAGCAACGAATGACTACGCTCACAAGTGGATGCTACTGCATGTCTATGACCGACACCCACATCAAGCGTTGAAGGCTTATCTGGAAGACTATGGTTTTCCTATTGACAAAGATCGCTATGCTTTGGCGGAAATGATTCAGTGGGTGTTTCGCAGTAGGGTTAGAAAAGGGGAAAAGATCAAGCTGTCAATCTTTTCGAAACGTATGCGTACAATTTTCTTGAATTGGTTGTACGAAGCCTCTTGACACCCCTCCCAAAAAGGAGTACATTGCAAAAACTAAGCCCTCTACACACATTGTACACCCATCAAATGTGATACTGGATGAAGTGGATTACGAGGAACAATGTCCGTTTTGAGGAGAGAGAAGATGACCAAGCCAACAATTGACTCCATCATCAAAGAATGCAACATTCGCGTGTACAATGGAAGTTGGTATGCACAAGAAAATGTGTTAAAGAGTGTGTTAGAAAAAGTGATTGAGGTGGCATACAATGCTGGCTGGATGGACGCCGACAAAGCTAATTGTGAGCAGTTTGTAAACTTTGGAGAAGAGAAATGAAAAACAATGATGTAGATCGGATGGACAGGGGTATTGAAATGATTGATAGTGTTCTAGGTATTCGTAAGAGCTTGGCACATGAGCTGGCAATGATTGCAATTCCGTTTAAATCTACAGAAGGGGTATTGAATCGTTGTGAAAGAAATGCTAAGATGGCTGAACTTTTAGATGAACGAGTGAGGAAGTGAATGAATACGAAAAAACAGTTTAAACGTGATACAACACAAAACAGTAACA
>ERZ724522.21-NODE-21-length-83583-cov-161.502945_pt1 | contig 83583 bp, 67 predicted proteins | sample MGYA00376055_ERZ724522 | MGnify/ENA primary metagenome ERZ724522 (study PRJEB28724, sample SAMN07190884) | wastewater metagenome | isolation source: effluent of sewage treatment plant in Hong Hong | place: Hong Kong | collected 2016-03-17 ... | reverse complement strand
AAGAGTATCTACACCTGCTTTTACTATAGGTGCAAATACTTTTCGCTACCGTCATATAGGCATTTGTAATATTCCTCGTGTTACTTCTTTAGAAGGGCATAGGATGAGAGGGATGTTTGGTTGTGGTGAAGGTTATGTGCAATTGGGTGCTGATTTCGCCTCATTGGAAAACCGTATTCAGGGGTCTTATGTTTATGATTATAACGGAGGTCCTCAGTTAGCAGAAACACTTATTGCTGAAAAGCCTAATGATTTGCACTGTCTAGATATTAAGACTGAAATTCTTACTAAAAAAGGCTGGATGTTTTTCAAAGATTTAGATAAAGATGTACAAGTTGCTCAGTGGAATATAAATACTCAGCATATGTCTTATACTTATCCTTTAGATATTATTTCTTCTCATTATAAAGGGGATATGGTATCTGTAGAAGGTGATAGATTATCTATGCTAATGACACCTAATCATCGTTGTGTTGTATATAAAGATGATAAATATCAAGAAATTTTAGCTGAAAATTTAACGGCTAACGGTGTTATTCCTACCCATGGTTTATTAAATGGTAATGATATTTATAAACAATATGTTGCTAAAGGATTAATTGATTTATTTACAGAGTTTCAATCTAATAATCCTAACATATATTGTAGAGTTATTAGAAAGAACACTGGAGTTATTATTCAATCTGAAGATAAAGAAATAGTAGAAAAGATTCAGATTGGTCTATTACATTGTCGTTCTAATGTACTTATACTAGAAAAACAATTAAAAATTAAATCTTTTACTGAAAAAACTACTATTTATCAACTTATTATTCCTTTTGAAAATCCATCTTTTGTTGGTAATTATTTAAAACATACTACTATTACTACTGTACCTTATGATGATAAAGTATATTGTGTTACTGTAAGAGATAGTTATATTGTATGTAGACGTAATGGTAAAGTATTTATTACTGGTAATTCTATTAATGCTAAAAAATTAGGTATTAGTCGTAATGATGCTAAAAGTGTAACTTATGGTCTTCTTTATGGTGCTCAAGCTAATAAAGTAGCTAAAATGCTTAATATACCTACGCATGAAGCAGAAGAGTTAGTTGAAAAGTTTTGGGATTCAGTCTTACCTTTAAAAGCTTTAAAACATGATATTGAAAAAGAATGGGAAAGTACTGGTAAACAGTTTATTAAAGGTTTGGACGGAAGAAAGCTATTCTCTCGTGCTAAACATAGCCTCATCGAAAGCAATTAAATGTCAGAAAAACAAATAAAGATTATAGAAAAATTCATACAAGTTCATAAAGATACGTATGATTATTCTTTAGTGGAGTATAAGACTACTAAAGATAAAGTGATAATAATATGTAAGCTTCATGGAGAATTTCAACAATCTCCTGAAAAACATATTCATCGCAAGCAAGGCTGCCCTGTATGTGCAAGCTTTAAATCTAAAAACATACAAATCAAATCTCAAGAAACTGTTTTACAACAATTTATAGAAACACATGGCTCTAGATATGATTACTCTTTAGTTAATTATACAGGTGCTCATGTTAAAGTTGATATCTTATGTAAAGAACATGGAGTTTTTAAACAGACTCCTAATTCTCATGTTAAAGGTAGCAATTGTCCTTTATGCGCTAATCAAGCTGCTAAAGATACTTTAGAATCTTTTTTACAAAAATTACCAGAACCTTTTAAAAATAAATATGATTTTAGTAAAGTACTATATATTGATAGTGTTACAAAAGTAGAAGTTATTTGCAAAGATCACGGTGTTTTTAAAACTATCCCTAGGTCTTTGCTTAGAGGGCATGGTTGTAAAAAGTGTGCAAATGTGGTAGTAGGTTCTAAAAATAAACTTAAACCTTCTGATATACTACTTAAAGCTAATATTGTACATGATAATAAATATATTTATAGTCCTATAATTGATTATAAGTCTAATAAAGATTTGCTCGATATTACATGCCCTTTTCATGGAATATTTAAACAAGCAGTTGTTTCTCATTTACGAGGGCAGGGTTGTCCAACCTGTGCAAAAGAGTTATATAGATCTAAAGCTGAAAAAGATTTAGTTAAGTTTATTACTTCTTTTGGTTATAAAGTATTAATAAACTACAGACCTATTTGGTTAAACGGTCTTGAGATTGATATTTATATACCTCTTCTTAACTTAGCTATAGAATATAACGGTGGTGCTTATCACCACAGCTCTTTTGATAGTGATGTTAATTTTTACAATTGTTCTGCAAAACCTGAAGATTATCATAAAAATAAATATGAAAAATGTAAGCAAAATCAAGTAGATCTTATACATATATTTGATTTTGAAGATTTGATTGCTTGGAAACAAGATTTAAAACTTTATTTGGAAAATAAAAATAATTATATAATTAAATACGAACACACCACTAGAGTTTACTCTCCTCGAAAGGATGTAAATTTAACAGTGTACGGACGTACTAAAATTATAAAATTATCTGAAATTTAATTTAATGGTGACCTGTTAGAGTAATTTAACAGAGAGAAGATTGAGTTATTCAATCGAGAAACCTATCTAAACGGGGAAACCTAAGTGGATATATATATACCATATGGCAATCCCGTGCCAAGCTTGTGTAGTTAATATTAACTCACTTGTAGCGCCGAACGACTACCTCCGATGAATGTAAGAGGGTAGGGGTATAAGTTAATGATACCTCGAAACGGTAGGCACGAATTAAATATAATAACCTATAAAAAGAATTACAATGAAAAAATGCAGTATTTGCAAAAACACTTATGAATTATCTAAATTTTCTATACGTAATGATAAAGAACATTTTGATATCAATCATCCAAGTAGATATCGTTCTGCTTGTATGTCTTGCGTGTCTTTTAAAAGCAAATTAAAATACTACAAAATCTCAAAAGAAACATATTTAAAACTATTAAAAGATTGTAATAATAGTTGTAGTATATGTGGAGTTCCAGAAGAAGAGGCTAGATTGTTAAATCCTAGATGTAAACATTTAGGTTTATACATAGATCATTGCCACCTTACTGGAAAAGTTCGAGGTTTTTTATGCCATAATTGTAATCTTATTATAGGTCATGCTAAAGATAATATAAAGATATTATTAAAAGCTGTAGAATATTTAGATCGTGATGATATAGTCTGATCCCGTAAAAATATGTTATCCAAACATATGCTGAAAAGCCGGAGAGGTCTTACGAACCTCGTAACTAAATGCAATTTATTGTTTCAATCTGCTGGGGCGATTGCTTGTAAATATTCTGTTCTTTATATGTGTCAAAAATTAGAAGAACAGGGGTATTTAGGAGATCCTTTAGAACATGGAGAGAATGATTTAAAAGTTTATTTAATGATAGTATACCATGACGAGATACAACTTGCCATTTCAAAAAATCTTATAGAAGTTTTTAAATTTAATTCTGAGAATGTACCAGAAGAATTTAAAATTAAGTCAAAAGAACAACATGAAGCTATTTCAAAAGATTTGTTAGAGATATCTAATAATCCTTTTGTTAATTCTTCTGATGTTGAGTCTTTAGAAAATAAATTAAAAAATCTTCCTTCTCCTGCAGAATTAGCTGCGGAAGCTAAGAAAGAAGAGCTTCAGTCGGATTGTGACATAGGGCATGTAGATGATTATTATTATGTTACTAATAATAATATAGCTATAGATGCTTTTAAATATGGTATCTCATTAGCTACTGAAGAATTAAAAATTAAAGTCCCTCTTACTATAGCTTGGAATAGTGGTAATAATTGGGCAGAGACCCATTAATGTATGAACTATACTTATAAAAATTTAAATGATTGTTAAAATTATTGGATTATATGGCTATTATAAAATTTAAAGAACCTCTTCCAAAGGATTCTAATGAAATATCTAAAATTCAATTAATAAATTTAATAAATACTTATCGAACTGAGCAAAGTGTTACTATTGATTTATTAAAAGAATATATGGTACAATATATAAATCATAATTATATTGGTGAATCTAGTACTGTTATACAATCTGTAGATAAGGTAAATTATTGGAATTCTTATTTTATAATTGCTAGACTTATTTTTAATGGTTGGGTAATTCCTGCTGAATATATTTTTAAATTACAATCTTTTTTAAACTCCTTATCTAATAAGAGTGAACAAAAAGTTAAAAAAGTTGTAATTAATAAAGAAGATAAGAATGTAGTTAAAGAATCAATACCTAACAGAGATCACTTATATTTTATAGAATTATATATAGATCATAAACTATATAATACTCCTCCTACATTTAATTATGTTTTAGAAACTCAAGTTACTAAGATAAAAGAATGTTTGGAGTATATAGATAAATTAATATTAATCTATAAAGATGATATTAAATATAAAAGTATTTCTTCTGCAGACTTTCAAGTTGTTTCTTCTTTGCTTGAAAGTCTTAAAGAAGCATATACAAATGCTTTAAACAGTACACCTAAAAAACAAAGACCTATTAATAAGGTCAGTATGTCCAAGAATGTTAAATATTCTTCTGAGAAATTAAACAACATTGACAAATATTATACTCCTATACAAACTATTGGTAAAAAGAAGATGTTTGTATTTGATATTAAAAAGAAATATTTATTTTGTTTTTTTAGTCAGTCTGGATTTACTTATTCTGGTACTACTTTAAAAGGTTACTCTGATAAGAGTTTTTGTATTAAGATAAAAGATGTTTCTCTTTTATCAAATTCTTTATCTTCTTTAAATACATTATGTACTCAAAATGAAGGTAAGAAAAAAGAAGTCTCAACTGGAAGATTTAATGAAAATATGTTAATTCTAGTTGTTTCTTAAAATAATAAAATTAGTCAAAGTTATTTTCCCTTTTTAAAGAAAATTACTAATATATTGGAGATTTATTTAATGACTACTACTACTGCTAAATTACCTAAAGGTTTTATTTCAGATGTATATTTTTCTTATACTTGTATTGCAAATCCTAAATTTAAATACGAGTCTACTACAGAAAAAGAATACTCTGTAAATATTATTTTAAGTAAAGAACAAGCTAAAGCTTTTAAAGCGATTACTGTTAATGGTTTAAAAATTAATAAAACTGTTAAAGAGATAGATACCGAAGATTTTGAAAAAAGTCAAAAGTTTCCTCCTCCCTACCCAGATCAAGATTCTCAATACATTGTGACTTTTACTCAAAATGTAAAAACTACTAAAGGAGAGCCACTGCCTGAGTATCTACGTCCTGTAACTTATAAGAGTCTGGATAACGGAGCTACTGAGAATATTACTGATGTTGAAGTAGGTAATGGTTCTTTTGGAGATATTAGTTATACTCAATATCCAGGTAAGAAAGGTATTACTGTAAAACTATCTGCTATTTTGGTTAAAGATCTAGTACCTTATGTAAAAGCTAATTCTGATCCCTGGGCCGCTGCTTGTGTTTCTACTAAATCAACTTCTTCTGCTCCTGCTGCTACTAAAAAACCAGAAGTACTTGAAGAAGATGATGATGTAGACGAATCCGATCTTCCTTTTTAATTTTAATACCTATGTGTCTTAATTGATACATAGGTGTCCAATCATTTTAATTGCCCATGTAAATAATACCACTTAATATAAATTAGAGTCTATATAATATGTATTCTATCCTTCGGTAACAGGAATCCTTCTATTTCTTTTTATAATAAATTGCATAATTCTAATTTTATTATTCAAACTATAGGAGATCCTCATATTGGAAAACAATTTAAAAATAATGTTCCTAAAGATAAATTAGGCATAAGAGAATCTTCTGTTTTTAATGATTTTAAAAACTTATTAGATTCTCCTTCTAATGTTATTGTAATATGTGGAGATTTGTTTGATAAGACAAATATAGATAATTCTACATTATTAAATTGTATTTCTACTTTAGAACATTATTGCAACCTGAATCCAAAAACAAGTTATTTTATTTTAGCTGGAAATCACGACCTGACTAAAAATACTTCTATAAAAAGTAGTTTTGACGTGCTAGTTAAATATTTTAATACTAATAAAAGATCTAATCTTACTATTGTTTCTGATTCCATTGTTGTTAAAAAATCTGATATATTTAAAATAAATTTAATATTTTGTCCTTATTTTCCTATAGAAGATAAAGCTGACTATTCTAGTTATATTAAAAAAGATTATAAAAATATTATTTTTGGTCATTGGGAAGTTACTGATTTTAATTCTATTTCAGAATCATCTAAATACACTTCTAATGTAATTCCTTCTTGTTTATTTGATAACGATAATCTTATTGTTACTGGCCATGAGCACCTACCAAAACATATTAAAAAAGATAACTATGAAATTTTAGTCACTGGATCTTTACAACCCTACTCTCATGCAGAAGTATTAGAAGGAGAGTCTTTATATGTTACTCATACTTGTCAAGAAGTTATTCAAAATATTGAAACTAATATAAAGTTTTATTCTAATTCTAATTTAAGAGTACTACTGAGTATTGATGATGTTGTACCTGATTTAAAAAATAACTATTTATCTCTTTCTTATAAGTATATAAATAATAAAATTCAAGAAGAGGTTTCTGAAGAAAGTATAGAAGAACCTTCTTCTCCTCTTTCTTTTTCTGATATGTTTTATTCTTATTTAAAGAATAACACTTCAGATATTAATAAATATATAGAACAGACTTATTTAAATAAAGATTATTCAGAATGGAAATTTAAACATGAAAGTAATTGAATCTATTAATATTAAAAATTGTTTTACTCATGTTGACACTTTTATTGAATTTTCAGAAGGATTAAATTATATTGTTTCTGAAGAAGGCAAGGGTAAAAGTCTAGTATTAGAGTGCATTGCTTTTAGTTTTTTTGGCAATTCCGCATTAAGAGATGTAGTTAGTTCTTATAAAAAATTAGAAGTAATTTTAATATTTAACTACAACGGATTTAAATTTAAGATAGAAAGAAAAACTTCTGATGCTATTTTATCTGTATTTAAAGACGACTCTTGGGTAAAATTAGTTGTTGGTACATCTTCTGTTAATTCTAAAATTGTATCTTTGTTTGGATATGATTATACAATTTATCTTTTAAGTAATTATTGTCAACAAAATGAGTTGCAATCTTTTTCTAAATTAACTCCAGCTAAAAAATTATCATTTATTGATAAGATTTCTGGTATAGAAGATGCTAAAGAACTATTATCTTTTTTAGAAACAAGAAAGAAAGATTTGAAAAAAGAAATTACTTTTATAAAATCTCTAAATGTGCCAGTACCTACTATAGATTTAAAGTTGTTAGATTATAATTTTGAAGAAGAAATAAACGAATTAGAAAAACAAAAAGTTCTAATCAATGAGGGTGCAATTCAATTATTTTCAGTTGAAAAGGAATTAGAACTTACTCAAGATAAATTTAAGTTTATTCAAAATTGCTTAAATACTTTGAAATTTAAATCTTTAGATTCTTTTGAATCTTTAGAAGAATTATTAAAATATATAGACGACTTTAATATACTAGATAAGTCTTTAGTTCAAATTAAAAAAGAACTGCTTGACATAGAAAATAAGTATTCTTCTTCTTTAGATTTATTTTCAGAATTTAGTAAAAAAGATCTTCAAGAACATATTGAGAATTTAAGATACAATGAGAGGGTTACAGAAAAACAAAAATTCTTAAAGTCTCCTACTACTACTTGCCCTTCTTGTTCATTTTCTTTTTCTCTTAGTCATAAAGAATTATCCGATTATTCAGATGTTTCTGATTTTTTAAAACCTATTCAATTTAAATTTAAGGCAGACATAGCCAAAGAATATTTAGATTTTATTGAAACAGACAAGAAAACTTATTTGTCTTTAAATGAGACATATGAAGAACTCTCAGAAAAACATAAAACTTATCCTCCTGAGGTAAGAATAAATAGCGATACTCTAGTCAATAACTATAAAGAATATTTAGATTTAAAAGATCAGTTATTAGCTTTAGAAGATTCTGTAAAAGTACTTCAAAGTAACTATGAGTCTTTAAAAGATAAGTTTGAAAACAATCTTGAACAAAATACAGAAATATCTTTTAAAATTTCTGAGCTTATTAAGTCTCAGAAAGATGTTGAAATTTATATAAAAAATAAAGAATTGTCAGACAGAACTATTTTAGAATTAAATTTAAAAAATCAAGAATTAAAAGATATTAGTACACTAATTTCTGTTATTAAAGAATATTCTTCTAAAATAAAAAATGAATCTATTCCTTTAATAAATTATCATGCATCTAAATTATTAAACAGTATGACAGAGAGTGTTTTATCTAAATTAGAAATTACTGATAATTATGATATATTAGTTAATAATAAGAACATCAATTTATGTTCTGGATCTGAAAAAGATACTGCTTCTTTAGCTTTTAGATTGTCTCTTGGGTATTCAATTATTCCTGGTATGTTACCTTTATTTATTGGGGATGAAATAGACGCTGCAAGTAGAATGGAACGTTCTTTATTAATTACTAAAGTTCTTCAAAACTTATCCAATTCTGGGTACCAAGTTATTTTAATAACACATAAAGATGTATCTAATTTTGAAAATTGCAATATTATAGATTTAAACGAGGTAATGTAATTATGTATATATTTGATTTAACAGTTAATCCAGAATTACAGTCTTTACAAATTGAAGACGAGGATATAAAGTTAAAAGTTAAAAATCATCTCACAAAGATAGTTTTACAATTAGCTTATGATGAATACTTTGATAGTATTTCTATTTTATCTGTAGATGGCAAATTAGTAATTCCTGCTACTACTTCTAATTTAATACTAGACTTACCTTCTTATACTATAACGGAATTATAATTATGTATTTACAAAAAGATTTAAAACACATTTTAATTCCTGCTGGGTCTAGTATTTTAGACCCATTTCAATATTTTTTAAAGTTTTCAAACTCTTCTCATATTGAGGGGAATACTATATTTTTAAAAGATACTTTAATATTAATAGAAGATGTTAGCGAGATTCTTGAAGTAGTTAATTCTTCTTTAGTTCTTAAACAAGGATTATTTTCTTCTCTTGAATTACATTTTCCTTTAGATTTTTGTGTTGTTCAGAATATTAATTTACTATCTTTTATTACTAGGTATCTGCCTAAATATAATTCTATTTTTTTATCTAAAGATGAGATTAAAACAACTTATTTTTTTAATCAAAATAATTCTATCGTAGTTTCTAATTATTTTCCTAATAAAGAAACAGATGGTATGCTAGATTTAAGTCTTCCTTTGCCTTTAAATAAATTAAAGTATTATTTCTTTTATAGATTTATGAAAGATTTGATTGTGAACAAGTTAAAATTACCTTTATGTACTGTTTATTACTATTATGATAGATATAATAAGCTTAGATTTAGATTGCATAATAGTAAATTTGCTCTTAAATTTTTAGATTATTATTTCCATAATTATAATTTTAACAGGGATTGCCAATATTTTCCTGAGATAATTTTTGATTTCCCATACCAGTACGCAGGCGATAAAGACTTGTTTCTTAAACTTTTAAAAATGCATGGCAATGATTCCATGATTTATTTTAATAATAAAAATAATTCTTTTTTATATGTGATATCATAATGACTGTTTTATTACCTGATTTAAAAGCTATACGTCAACCTTGTATTACTGATCTTAGTTATGACAGATATAATTCTAAATATCAATTTAGCGATTTTAAAAATTTAGTTTTAATTGGGAAAGGAGCTAATGCTAATAAGATATTAGTAGATAGAAAACCTAAGAATTTAGAGTATTGGCCTCAATCTACTAAAAAAGACATTGATAAAATATTTTCTTATTTAATACATTTTTATCATGATTTGGATACTAATTTAGAGAGATTATTAAATGATATTAATGATCCTCTTTTTATTAGGTTTATTTGTATGTTTGGTGCTTTTCGTAATGAATATCATTGGGAAGCACTTTTACGCTCTTGGAATTCTGGGTACAACACAGGAGCAAGGCGTTATTATTCTAATGACCATTTTAGATTTGATGTTACAGGAGTAAGTTATTTAGCTTATTTTGATACTCATTTCTCTAAAACATTATTCTACTCTGTAGGCAGGCAAGACCAATTTCTTGCCCAAAATACTACAGGTAGTCTTATTACAGGAGAAGCTTTTAAATACGATCACTTGACAAATAAAGATTTGTTAATTGTTCCTTTTGAAGGTTCTCCTGTTTCCATCGTAAGTGGGGAATAGATTTTCTTTTAAGTCTATTCCCAACCTCTCTTCTATAAGTGTCTTCCATGCTGTAAAAGTATCTATGTTGATTCTATTATTTACAGCTTTTTCTAAGTCAATTATTTTTTGATTTAGAAGTGATACCTTTTCCTCTAATTCTCTAATCTTAATTGATTTCTTATCATCTCCCATTTCTTTTAAAATAGTATATTGTATACTTATTTTATCTCCTACATTTAATAGACTTCCGTCTATCTCTATAAACTTCCCTCCTAGTTCATTTACTCCTATATTTATACCATTCTCTGTTATAGCTACTACTGTATTTGGAGTATATTCTTCATTCAACTCAAATACTAATTCTGAAATACTTTCTAAATAAATTATTTCTTCTTTAAATGTGTTATTCATTTTATATACCTCTTACTATTATTTTTGAAATAAAAGGGCAAGTTTTAGTGTCATTTGATTTCAATTCTGCTTTTAGTTGTATATTTTCAATATACTCAGTTGTTTTGTTATTTTCTAGAAAGATTGAGAATTCTTCTGTATCTAGTAAATTATATGCTTTTATTAGATCTGTATTAGAGAGCCTAATATAATAGTTTGAAGACTCTTTAATTATTTCTTTTTCTAATTTATCTATGAAAATAGAGTCTGAGATGTTCTTAATTTCTTCATAATTAAAACTAGAGACATTATCTGAACTGTCTAAGACTACTAGACTATGTATTCCTTTTGTTAGTAATATTGTGTCTTGTACTACTTCTTTATTATCTACGTATAGCTTATTATCTATATTTAGTAGAACATTATCTTTTATCAATATAGTATCTTTGGTAACTATAAAGTATACTTCCTGGTTGTTTATTTCTTTGCTGTTTTTTATATATACTTTAGTAGTGTACCCAGCAGGTTCTGTTGGTAAAGATAATGGGAATTTATAGAAGTCTTCTTTGTACTTTTTCCCCTTTATTTCTTCTAATTGTAATAAGTTATCTTTATTTGTTTTTATAATATTCTGATACTCTTTTAATTTATTACTTGTATTTGATATTATTTCGTAATCTCTGTTGTTAATCTTTAAGTAGTACTCTATACTTACATGATTTCTATCATTGTTATCACATATGTCTAGGCTTATATACTCTAATTGTTTGTTTATAGATACTGGAATACTTTCAAATATTACGGTCTTTGAGTATATTTTATTAGTAGTTAATATTGTTTCTATTTTAATTGGTTTGTTATTTTTACAATGAAACCTAATAGTTATTGTTTCTTTGTTGATCGGTATCATCTTATTTTTAATAAGAGATTTTTCAATAACTATTTGTGAGTTCTCTAGTATTTCTATTACATAGAAATCTAAGAAATTAAGAACTAAATAATTACCGATGTAATTCTCTACCTTTAATTCTAACTCCACAACATCTTTACCTACAGTATTTAATAGAATATTATTTATTGTATTAGAAGTATAACTAACATTAGTATTTATATTAGTTATTGCAGAGATTGGTAAAGTATCCCCTTCTTTTATAATTGCATTGTTATCTGTACCAAATGCAATACCATCCTTAATTAAAGCATTGCTTTTATCACTGGTATAGTTAGTATTAATAGGAATATTAGTACTGTATATATACCCAGTCATATTTCTCTCACCAACTATAGCATTCTTTAGTACTGTTACAGCATCTCTTAGTCTTGTATTAAGATCTTTTATATCAGTATCTACTCTTTCTAAAATAGTCTCTATTGTTTTTAAATTTTTTTTATTAAGCTGGAGACTAGTTGCAATTTTTTCTTTTTGTGTATTTGAATGATCTTTTAGGGTTTTTTCTTTGCTATCTAGTTTATATAAAGACTCTAGAAAAATTTTATTAATATTCATAGTTATCTTCCAAGGTTACTAAGTTTAGTATTGGTGTTTCCATATATTCTAAAGAAGTACTGTCTATTGTTTTATCTTTTATTTGATATACTGTTACAGTTGTTTCATTATCGTTAATAGAAGGAGATCTATTAATAGAATACATGGAAGCTGGGATTTGATTTAACTCTGTACCTTCATAATAAGTTATAGAGTGTTTATAACTTATTCTTATATTCTTTAGAGAAGAAGAGCTGTATATGATACCTTTATCATAGTCTACTGAGTAAAGACCTTTTATTTTAGATATGGATTCACTAGTATATGTTATGTAGGTATATGTCTTATAGCTAGTTTTCTTATCATTATGTATTTTAATAATGAAGTCAGTATCTTCTTGTACTATAATATAAGCTCCTTCTAATGTTAAGTCATCCTCAGAAAACACTTGTTTTTTAAATAGAGAAGTATCTCCAGAGAATATTAAACTATTCTCTGAAGGTTTTTCTGGTAATGTAAATTCTGAGACTCCTTTTGGTACAATTAAACTAATTAATCTATTTCTATAAAATTCTTTATTACCATCTATGAATGGTACTTCTTTAAAATTTATCATGAAGTTATGCCTATACATTGAAAGTTTAATTTAGTAATATAACTACTAGGTGCTACTGCTTGACCGTCACTATCAATTAATCCAACTGTAAATCCAGTTGTTGTTTTGGATGTTACTGATAAAAGTTGTCTTTGATTTTCTTCTATAGTTGTGATTAATGTATAATCTGTATCTGTGAAAGATTGCGGAAAGGTAACAGTATAACTTGCTATATTTGTGCTATCTATAGTTACATTACCAAAGACTTCCAATATATTATTTGTATATGTTTTATACCCAATATTAGTCGTGGGATTATAAGAGATTGCTGTTAATCCTACAGTAGCTTGTAATGTAAGATCATCCGCATTTTCAACTACTGTAATACTGGAAGAACTCTTTAAACTTTTTAAAGTCAAGGTAGAAGCAGTTTTAGACTTAACTATAGACTTACCTGTACCTACGGTAGTTACAGTACCTACTTTCTGACTTAGAGAGCTATTAATAGTAGTTTCAATAGCTTCTGTATAATATCTTCTATTAAGATTAGTTGTAGATTGAGGAATATCATCTGTAGTTAAAGAAATACCTCCAATATCTAAAGTGGGTGTTAATGCTACATATGAATTTGAAGATCCCCAGTAATATTGTTTATTATCTGTTAAATCAACATATATTACATTTGGTACCCCTACTATTGGTTTTGAGTATGTAAAAGATACTTGTTGATTTTGAGAAGGAAGGTAGACAGAAGGTATTTTTAGATTTGAATCTAAACTTGCAAATCCATTCTCAGTGTTTCTTAATCCAGCTATAGCAGTAGTTATTTGTCCTTCTATATTATGAACATTTTCTAAGAGAGAGTGATCGTTAAAAGAATCTTCTATTATTGTAATTAATCCGTGAGGATCTTCATCTGTTAAGTGAAGATTTAATTTACTATCTGAATAAGCTCTGTCGCCATGAGGATCAGTTGCTGATAAGTGTACAGTAAGCGTATTATTTGTATACGCTTTATGATTGTGTGGGTCAGCTTCTGCTTTATGATTATTCATTAGAAGTTGAGAGTATGCTCTATCTCCGTGAGGGTCAACTGCATTAGTATGACTATCAATTGCAGTACTAATACTAAATGATATATTTAAATATGTTTTTAACGCAGATAGAGTAGATTTTTCAGATGTATTAGTACCCCTTTGTACCATAAGCAGAGTATTATCTGATAAAGACGGTATAGTTTGTAAGGAATTTATACGAATCCCATTTAGTTCTGTAATAACTGGCATTTAATTATAGCTCCAAATATGTTTCATTGTTTGTTTCATCTATATTTACATATGTATTATCAGAAATATCTATGTAAGGGATGTCTGGTGTAGTTTTTGGTGAATATACTTCTGACTCTGTACTGGTATCTTCTGAGAATGTAATACTCCCTTTTTTAATAAAAATATTATTTAGTTTAACAACTTTGCTATTGTCAGATACAATTGTAGAATTATTATACCTAACGTCCTCTTCTTCTACTCTTTCAAGATAATTTCCGTTCGTGTAGCTTAAATGTTTTATGTATGTTTTTTCATATTTTTTAAGTTTGTATACTTCTGCTTCTATTTCAGCATTTAATCCTAGTGTTATTTTACCATCTGCTAACGCATACTCAAAATTAGAAAGAGGTGCTAGTGGGTATAGTACAGCTTTAGAGTACCCAGGTATAGTCATTTTTTCATAGAAATAATCTTCTAAATCTAAGTAGTAGTAGGTTGCACCTAAGTAAGTTATTTGCTTTATATCTTCTTTGTTTATTGTATACAGAACTTGTTCGATTTCATTTACTATTTTAATATCTTCATAATTTGTTATTAAGATTGTATTAACAGAGTTACAAGTGAAAGGTGTCGTTAAGTCATAAACCAAAGTAGAAGAATTACTAATAACTTTGTAAATACCTTCTGGTACTTTAGTCTTATAAGCTATGTTAGAAGTTACGTTATTAGATATAACTACAGGTTCTTTTACTACAACAATATCTAATAGTTTTGAATCTACTGGATCAATATCAGTAGCACTCACCATATCATAAGATACTTTCTTATACTTGTTTTTATAAGATACGTCAGAGATAGTTAAAGAAGAGTCTGTATAACTAATAGGTGAATCTTTAAATCCACGTAACAGCTCTTTATTATCTATCTTTATGTATTCTATACTTGACAATGGTATTTCGGATAGTTTGACATTATTTTTAATTATTAAATTATTATAAGATTTAGGAGAGTTTTTTAATTTATACATTGTATATTTATCTGAAACTACTTCTGAAATGTTGTTAGACAAAGAGGATTCTTTAATAGTAATAAGATTGTTTGGATCATACTCTACACTAGTAGAAGATAGTCTTACTAATACATAAAGACTAGTCACATCCGTATCCGATTTAAAAGATTTACTATTAATAGTATTAAAGGAAATTACTTTTGATTTATCTTTATCTAAATTTAAAGAGCTAGTAGTATCCATTGGTAACCAAGAAGATAGGTCAGTACTTACAAATAGTTTACAGTTATCAGTTATAGATGAACTCTCTATAGAAGTTTTTAGAATAGGGCTGTTAGTAGATATAGGTCCAAATACTATTTCTCCGGTAGTTGCATAAGTATTTAAAAAAGTTTGTATAGAGTTTAGACTTAATTTATTATGAAGAGTTGTCCCCAGGTCTATGCAGATTTGATCAGTAAATACAGTATCAAATTCTAAGATATACTTGTTGTCTTTAGATATTTTTGAATTTAAATCTAAAGATTTACTCTTATTGACCAGAACTGGTATAAGTGAATTCTCATTGTTTAAATAGCTTATTGAATTAATTATTGGGAGTGTTTTGTTGTCTAGCCCTAGTTCTACAGTATTAATGAAAGTTTTATCTTTGTACTTTAGAAATATTTTTAAATTGAACCCTACTCTATCAAATAATACATCTATAGGTTCATTATATTTAAATAGTCCAGTATAACTAGATTGTATGCCTTCTTTATTTAGAACTACAAACGAGACATTACTATACATTGTACTATCTTCAGCTGATACTGGGATATTTATAGTCTTAATCTTAGACAATGAAATACTATTGTTATTTATTTGAACATTATTATTACTATATACATTGGCAGCTAATAAGTTGACTTTGTTTAAAGAATTACCAGTTATTGTTTTTAAGTCTAAAAGCATATCAGATACAGTAGATAGTTTTTTAATAAAAGGGTCTACTGTGGAACTGACAGTAGACATACATTTTAATAAGGAGCCATTAACTGTATTTGAGTATGTTATTGAGTCGTTAACAGTGTCTTCAATTTCTTTTTTAAAGGCCATTACATTTATTTTTAAAGTGTCTGTCATTTTGCGTATCCTATGATGTTTTTTATTTTAGGTGTAGAGTACATATCAAAGCTAAATAATTCTGCAGATAATTTTAAAGAAACAGTTTCATTATAAGATAGAAATCTGAATGAATAATCATTGATCACTTTTATAATATTATTAATAACAACATTACTGGCTATCTTTGGGTAGTACACAACATAAGTATTTTCTTTATCTAATATCTCGGAGACATCGTTAATCGTACTTGTAAAGAAATTATCTTTATAGATACCAACGATACTTTTAATTTCCTTTACAGAGACTTTATCAGCTCTTTTGCACACAACACTATTCCCTACTGGGATTGTAAAAGTAATGTTATTTAACTTAACATGATAATTAATATATGTATTGCTTGGTAAAGATATTGTTTGATTAAATGAAAGTATATGAGGAGAGTCAAAAACAACTTCATTAAAGTCGATGTAACCTTCTTTTGTATAAGTGTAAAGACTGGAGTAACTTGTAATATCTGAAAGAATATCTAATTTATTAGTAATATTGTCATCCACGTAAGTTACATTTACTTTTAGACTTAAGGTAATCATAGGGTCTGTCTCAAGCGTTATAGTGTTGTTTACTATTTCAGACTGATCTTTGATATATACCTTTGTTGTACCATCTATAAGTAAGAACTCAAAGAGTATAGATGCTATGTAGTCTTTATCTATGTGTTCAAAAGTGATACTGTTATGAAAATTTGAATTAGAATTATAAAAGATAATTGTACTATCATCTATTAATTCTTTTGTAAAATTGAAATTAGTTTTATCTCTTTTTAAAAAGAATTCTGAGGAGCCTTCGATGCCAGTAGTACCTAATTTAGTAAACGTACTTATTTGTTTAAATTCTGTAGTATCGAAGGTTTTATTTAGCTTGTTAAATGTCTCTGCTGTATCAGTTATATAAGCTAATTTACTATCTAAGTTATTTTTTAATTCATTGTAATTACTTTGAAACTCAAGTAATGCTTTATTAGTGATAGTATCTTGGTTTTTTATTTTAGTTACTAAATTATCTATTTTATTAAAATACAAATCAAGTTCAACATCTAAATAGTTAGGCACTAGAGATTTTAGACTTAAGGTGTCTTGTACCAAAATATCCAAATAATTATTAAGATAGTAATCAACATTGTTAGCCATCTATTTCTTCCTCTATTGTTTTATAAGTATAATATTTAAAATTATCATTGGGGTACGGGTAACTCTGCAGAATTTCATCTAAAATATCATAGTCATGTTCTGTATTTGTTTCTACATCATAGTTGTTGTCTGTAATTGCAATATTTTGATGGTATATAATCTTATTTAACTTTATACCAACATATAACTTTTTATTTGTAACAACATCATTAAGATTTAATTTTATATCTGTACACTTAAACTTATTGTCAAAAAATAAATTATCTTCTACTAGTCCGTTATCTAAAGAATATCTAAAACTGTTATAGTCTAATACATAATTTGTATTTTTAAAATAAGGGTTTGGAGCTGATTCTTTAGTTTCAAAATATGGCTTAACGACAGCTAACAACTCCATCGTATCTTGTTGATTAACAGAAACTAATATTGGATTTAATTTATTGTTGAGGTCTAGGTAAATATATACATCAAAAGGGAAATTAAATATTAGATTACTTCTGATAGTTGAGTATGTATGTACGTCAGACTCCCCTACAATGTCGAGTGACAATACTGGATATTTTAATTTAGAAATAGAGAATATATCTTTTAAACAATATTCGGATACTGCTTCTATAGAACAAGTATTTAATGGTGTATAGATATTTTCAGAAATAGCTAATACGTTGTTCATTTTAGTTAGGTTGAATAAATACTTAGACTTAAACTTGTATTTGTACACGCCACTGTTAACTTTATTAATGAGTATTTTAAAATTATCTTTATTCCTCGTAATAGATACATTACCATAGTTAACAAATACATGTAAATCTAAATCAATTACTGGCTTACTTAAATATTCTCTGCCATTTACAACTACAGTTTGTAAAGGATTGTTATGATACAAGGTAGTGCCGACTAATAAAAAATCTTCACCTACAAACTCAAAGTAATCTTCTAATATTTCAACATCATCTATGTAGTAGTATAAATATATATCAGAGTTATTTTTTATATTTGATAATAAAATACCTAAAGTATTTGTACTTAACTCTAATACAGATGTTGTGTCTTTTTCATAAAATACTTTGCTAGTATGTTTATAGTACATATCAGAGTACAGTATATCATACTGCTTTGTGGAATCTATGAAATAATTAGAAGAAAAGGGAGAAGAGAGAGAATCAACTCTCTCTCCTATTTTTTTATAAATATTTATGTCATAACTTTTATAAATCATATTTATATTATCCTACTCTAGTCCAAATTGAAGTAATTTTAGATGGTTGGAATATATTAAATGGCTGACCACCACCTGCTGATGGCATGTCTATAGCACCAGACACATTGGTAGAGGCTGCACCAGCGCCTGCTGTAGCAGTTCCAGTCCCTATTTTACCTGCACCACTAGAAGGAGTATGAGTGTGTGCAACTAATTCATCTTCTGTCATGGTATGTTCCCACTCTCCAAACTCACCACCAATGCCTTGTTGTAACGCAGCTTTAATATCTGCATTAGTTATTGTACTAAGTATATATGTGTTTTCAACTAAACCTACTGGAACTCTACCTTCATAACTTCTGGCCCAAACTCCAACTCCTAGGATAACAGCAGGAGATCTAGAATCAGATTCGTTCATATATACAGTACCAAGAGGATAAGCTTTATCTATAACAGTCCCTATGATTGCATTCACTTTTGTATCTATCAAAGCAGACAGAGAAGTTGTTTGAGTTTCTAATGAGGTCTGTAACAATGAATAGGCAACAGCTTCATCTGGATCTGGAGAAGTACTGTTGATTAATCCTTTAATAGTAGAACTTGTCATGTCAAGAGAAGAATTGAAAGTAACTTCTCCTACTACTTTTAAAGAACCATTGAACACACTAGTAGAGTTTGAATTATTTTGAGTAATACCTTCTGAAACTTGTAATGCTTTTTTGACCTCAGTTAAGCCTAGACGTGTGTATCCATTGTCACTGGCTTCAATATTCTTAGCAGTTAATGTTCCAACTACATTACAAGAAGATAAAGAAGACACAGTTGCAGTGAGATTATCTACTACAATTTTATCTGCTGTTACTTTATTTGTAAATTTTATCTCGTTTGAGAAGGTAGCTTCACCTTGTACTAGAAGTTTATTATTGAGAGGTACTACAACATTACCATAAAAGCCATAATCTGTAGTTTTATCACCAGCACTTCTAATATACCCAGAAACAATTTCACCATAAGAGATAGCAGGAGAACCTACGACAGAAGGATTATATGCATTTACAACTAATACTTTATTATTAGTTTTTAAAATAGTAGCTAAGTTACTATTAGCATCTTTTCCAGCAAATATTTTATTATTGTCTAACGTATCTAAACAAACAGCATTTATTTCTCCAATTTCATAAGGAATATTAAAAGAAGAAGCTGTAAATTTACCTGCATATACATCTGCTCTTTCAGCACTGATTAAACTATCTGTACCAACTGTAAAGCTATTGTCAGTACTTTTAATGAAATATACATTCCCAGTGCCAGTAGTTTCTACGTATAGGTCTTGACCATTATAGTTATTAGATGGTAATGATTCGCCTGTTGGTGAAGAAACATACATCCAGTATTTGTTATCAAAAGTAATTCCCTTTCTATATCCATTCAACTTGTAATTAAATGATGTATCACTAGTAAAGGTAAGTTGATTATTGGCATATGATATATTATTAGTACTAGTTGAGGAAGAGAATGTAATTTTAGAAGTATCTGAGACAGTTATGTTAGGACTTCTTATTACATCTGCAAGAATATCCTTTGCCTTGACATTGATTTTAATATTAAAATTATAACCAGAGGTGTCTTCTGTCTCTGTGGTATTCAGCTCTAATTCTGACAAATTATTTAATTTTAAAGTATATAAAGAAGGATCACCTATGGATAACTGACCATCTGTATTTATATTTAAATCTTCGTTAACTCTCAGTTTACCTATCTCTGCATATTTTACAAATATCTTAGCTGAGTCTTCTGAAGTCACTTCATTTGTAATATTGTTAACAACTCTTTTAGTAAATTTAATAACACCTAAGTCATTTGTAGATTCCTCTAGCATAACTTCTAAATACACTGAGTCATCAAGTAACTTCTTATTAGTAATATAGTTATTGTTTAATTTTAAAATAGTCCTATTAAAATCAGACTTAATGCTTAGACCATTTTTATCTTCTGAAGCATCTAATACTAAACTATTAAGATTTTTATCAAAATATACTTTATGCCCATTAGTGTAAGACCCAAATACTATCTTATTTGAATTAGAATCTAAGTTATTATAATAGCTAGAATCAGTTGTAGAACCAAGTAAAACATCTCCCAAGATTGAATTATTAAAAACAGTAGTGTCGTTTATAAAGCCCTCTCTGTTAAAATACTGAGGGTGGTCATAATTTGGTTTAACTGTAGATTCATATTTTATATCTGAAGAATTATCTACTAACCCTACTAGAGAACTATGAGTGATAGCAGCTCCTTCTGTATAGTTATGATTATGTTCATAAAACATAGTATAAATAGCTTTTAGTAGATCAGCTACAGTTGTATTGTTAGCAGCTATTTTTACAGAGTTAATTGGAGATGTATATTGAGAAAATACTTTAAATTCAATATCTAAACTAGAGATAGATACTTCTGTTAAAGGAATAGATTCAGAAGTATCTGCATTATATATACAGATATCTCCAACTAGAGGCACATTAGAAGATATTTTTAATTGAAGGTCTGGAGATAATTTACTTAAGAAATTGTGACCAGTTATCGTATAAGTATCTGTACCGCTGTTATAGACAGGTGAAAAAGAGTCTACACCATTAAAAGATATAATGTTTTGATATAGTTGATCAGAAGTGCCAACAGCATACCCATTGTAAGTAATGTTTAATAATCCAGCAGGTGCTGTTTTAAAAATTAACTTTCTACCTAGAATATAAAAATCATTGTCATCTTCTAAAATACCACTTGATTTATATGTATAAATTTCTGATGGAGTAGTAAGATTATTAATTGTTATTGAGTTTAGATCTAATATATCAGCTGATGGTACTAAGTCTAGTATAAGCTCTCTTACCCCATTTGAAAAAGAGATTGGTTGAGTATATCCAATAATTTTAGAGCTACCCGTAGGTTTTAAATACTCAGTTAAGTTATTACCAATAGAATTATCTTTTGAATTGATATAGCTACCATTGAATATAAATTGAGAAACTAGTTCAAAAGCTTCTTGTACTTGAGTACCAAGTATATTTACTTTGTCAGTGTTATTAGATGCTATTGGGGTGTATGTAAATAAAGACATAGTTAAACTTCTTCCTGTTTAAAATAGATTATTTCTTTTGAAAATATTGTGTTATCATGAATGTAATATAGTTCTATGCCCGTGTCGCCATACAGAGTATTAACTACATTATTAGAAAGTGGTAGACGAGATACATATGACTCTTCATTGTATGCAGAGATCAGGTCTTTATAGATTTGATAATTAAGGTATGAAATATCTTCTGTTGTAAATGAAAGATCTGCAGTACTTTTACTTATTATATATTGACCTGGATCTATTGTGATACAACTTAAGTCAGAATAAGGAATACCATCTATACTTATAGTACCTTTAGTTATCAGCAGAGCTGGGTAAGATATTTTAACAAGATAAGAAGAATAAGTCAATTCAGTATATTCGGTTTTATTCTTAGTAGCGGATAAAGAATTCTTTATAAACCCATAAGGTGTTGTACTATTTGAATATACTCCTTTCACATCATAAGTTAATTTTTTAATATTATACAAACCATATATCTTATAAACAGAAGAATCATTTGTAATTAAACGTATTACTCCTTCATTTAAATCTACAAATCCAGTTGTTAGTTTTTTAAGTATATTGTCAAGTGTGAGTATATAGTACTCACTGTCACTTGTATGCCCTAAGTGAGGGAATGTTGCTGTTATATACCCACCAGATAACGTAATATGAAAGCTTAAATCAGCTTCGATTAGTAGTTGAATTTTATCCTGAGATACTAATTCTATATCAGTATTGTCTGGAATTTCATAGTCTTTAATATTCTTATAGATAACATCAGGAGAGTCATTAAACAGTAGCTCACCATTACTCTTTCTACTAATGTATTTGTTTTCAAGAGGAGTGCTCAAACCTTCAGAATCTTTATTAAATTTATAGTCTACTATTACAACATCTTTACCATCAGCAGGAGTATAATCAATTTTTTTACTGACATTGGATATCTCATCTAAATTATCGGTATATACATCTATTTCATATACTTTGGACTTAACATCTAAAGCACTATCAGATAATTCTTCATATAAGAAGAACTCTATTGAATTTGCAATAGAATCTACAGATTGTTGAGTAGATAAGATAAAAGGAAAACTACTAGTAATTACTAAGTATAGTTTTTGTTCTCTTTTTTGTAATGAGAATGTATATGCAGATGTAGCTCCATAAGTTACTTCAAGGATATCTTCATATAATCTCAAAATACCTGGAGATTCATATATTGAATCATATATATCTGCTAATGTGAATGGAAGAGTAATTGACTCATTATTATTTAATTGTAGCGTAAGAATTGAAGAATCATTTGTAATAATCGAGTATATCGAGTCTAAAGGTAGACTCCTAAGTAAGTATGAAATCATCATATACTCCAATCAAAGTAATGGTAGGCATTTATTGTATTTAAATTATCCATTTTAGAATTGTTTAAATGTCCGTTGTTGTAATTAAGCATTGAGCTTAAATTTAAGTATACTAAGTATTCAGTAGCAGTTTCTGTGATAATTAAAGAAGTGTTACTAGACACATTACAGTATAACAAGTCATCTTCTAGTCTATTTACAATCTCCCCTGTTTGATTAAATGTTCGATAAGAATCAAACTTATCTATAACTTTAATGAATTTATTAGAAAAAGGTAATGTAGAAATATCAAATGGACTTTTAAATATTGGGATAACAGTTGAAGATATGTTATTAAAATCTAAGAGAAAAGACACTGGGATGTTTAAATACTTTGTGTTATTTACTATTAGACAATTTATCCCTTGGTTTGTTAGAACATCTACAACATCTTTTAATCGACAATCTTTAATGTCATGAGACTTGTTGTTTATAAACAACAAGTCTCTTTCTTTCTTAATATTTACAAACTCCCCGTGAGTTATTTTCAGTATTGGCAATAGAGTTTTAGTAGCTATACTAGAGTTGTGTGTGACTTTCTCATTAGGTAGTTTGGATTCTGGTTCGTTTTTAAATATATACATATCAATCTACCTTGTAAGTTATTACATCTAAGGAATTTACTTCTAAGATAGGTGACCTTGGTTTTTTAAAATTATCCAATGCAGAGGGATTTTTAGTAGTAAGTGTTCTGTAGCTATTTAACGAAGGATCTATGATACTAGAATAACCTATTACTTGTCCTTTTACATTCCCCAAGCAATTTCCTACTTTTTTAATATAACGTATTGGAAACACTAGTGAAGTAACAGAGGAGTCATAGGTGATGGCAAGTACATAATTATCATATCCGCCTATCTTATAATATTTATAAGATATTCCAAATGCTGGTAACTCTGTTTCTTCTAAGGAAAATAGAAGAACTACAGAAGATTTATTTATCTTTAACTCTAAAATATCCTCAAACCCAGAGTACATGTTTAGCTCAACTAGCAATACTTTATCTGAACCTTCTTCTTCACCTAGCTGTAAAATATTTCCAAACTTATCCTTCAGTACTGGATTGATAGAAGGAGGTACCATTATTTGACGTTCAGCTTGATTATAAAGGTATCCAAGATTTACCACGTTTTTAACATCCGTTGTACTACTATAATTAGTTGTTTTTTTAATCATATTATATCTCTTGCAAATCCATAGAATTATTTATTATAAAGTTATACTGATAATCTTCATCTGTATTTATAGACAATGGGAAGTCTCCTTTGTTGATACCATCGATAAATATTGAAAGAAAACATTCAGAAGTATTTTTAACGAAGGTACTCTCTTCTTTATAAGCTTTTACTGAAAACGTTACATCAGCTGATTTAAATAGTTCATGTTTAATTCTTTTATAATTTATCTTATATACCACTATTGAAGAAGTGTCTTCAAGGTATAATCTTGAAATGTAATCTGATGATAGTGGCAATTCATAATTATCTATTTTGTGGTTACTAATGTCTAATTTAAAGTTAATCCCATTACAGTCTTTTGAATTAAAAATTAGAATCAAATCACTATTTGTTGTACTTAGATTGTAATTTGTTTGATTCTTTAATAAAGTTAAAGAATCATTAACTAATGCTAGTTTCTCTACTGACGTGTCTATATTAAATTGAGTTGCTTTGTTAGGCTCTAGTATTAAAGGAGAAATACACAAAGGATATGTTTGATTCTTAGTAATAAGTGATACTTTTAAAGGAAATTCTTCTGGAAGAACTTTGAAAGAATATACGCCAAGAGAAGAGGAGTTTTCGATAATGTACTTTTCAGTTTGCAGTTGTTTGGTCTCTGTATTTAAGTAGTATGTGATTCCACCTTCAGACATAGAAACTATAGTTGTATTTTCATTTAGTTTATCAAAATCTATAACTATATCTATCCAACCATCTACATAAGTATATTCGTAGTCTATAAAACTACCAGAATTCTCATAAGCGTTGTTAGAATACTGACTTAGATCTATATACAGAGTACTCATTAAAAGTTTATTATCTTCGACCCAATATACATTTAAATATTTATCTACAAATATACCTTTAATATTATTTGTCTTAAAGAAGTACCTGTACACGCAATCTTGTTTATTGTATATCCCTATACTAGTTGAGTTACCTATGTTTTCAATTTTTATCTTTGGATAAAATATGGAATAATTATTTTTATCTATTAATAAAGGCATGGGGGTAGGATTTCCAGCCAATACAAAATGATTTGAAAAACAATCTACATAATTAGCTAGTAATATTGGCACTTGGGTAACTAAGTATTTTATTACTTTATATTTATACTTAGTTACTGATATGCTATTACCAACCAGATTGATTGATTCAGTCACATAATTATCATTTTCGTCTAACCCTTCAATTACAACTGAATCTACAGAACTTTGAAATTTATTTATATAAAGCTTTGAAGTGAATGGTAACACATAATTTTTAAGTATATCTGTAGAGTCGAGGTATATTGATTCTAATTGAAGCTCAGACGTATTCTCAACCAACTCACAACTCTTTTGACTACCAGTGAGTAGACTATTTTGTTCTAATATTTGAGTACCATCTTCAGTGTACAGTTTAAATACATCTTCGTTATATTTAAACACTTTATATTCTATCTCATTAGACAAGTTATAATCCAGTGTGTTATAGAATCCTTGTAGTAATTTAAAATATGGTTCTACTATTTTAGAGAAGTTCGATCCATATTCCTTGTAAGCTTTAGACCAGCTAGGGACATAGGCAGATGCTTTACTATAAAATAGATTACTTTCTTTACTAACAGTAATTTGTTTATAAACTACAAATGTTTTTGTATTACTTTGAATATCTACAATAGGTATATCTAAGAATTGTTCTAATGATAGATGATTGATTTTTATTTTTATAAAAACTCTGGCATACTCTGTTTCTTTGGAGTCAGTATAAAACTCCAAAGAATTTCCATCAAAATAAGATGATAATTTATAAAGATTTCCATTATAATCAACAAGATAAATATCTACTTCATCTACAGGATCTTCTCCAGAGTCACCTTCAAGTGTAAAATTTAATTGATGCTTTATGACATGATGCTGTAAAATACATATCTTATTTTCCAAGTAGTCGTACCTGTCATTTACTATAGAGTAACTGTCAATTCTCATATTATACCTTCTTTATATTAGATACGTAAAAGAATCTACCAGGTGGTAATTCTAATAGTAAGGTCTTATCTAAGTTTATATCATTTTCAAAAATAGAATCAGATTTAAGTGCAAATGTTATATTCTCTTCTGAGATATTAAGTGCTAAATAATTATTAAGAAAATCAGCTACATCTTTTATAGATAGTGTTTTTAGCCTAGTGATGTAACTATTAATTAAGCTTTTTAAATAATCTTCTGAATGGTTATTAACACTTGCTATATTAACAGTCATACTTAGTGGAGTAGCTGCAGTAACTTGATATTGATAGATATCTTCTAAGTATTTATTTAAAGAAGATGAAAATGAAGTGGTAAGCAATGGTGAAATAGTAGAATCTTGGCCCTCTGTAAAAAGTTTCTCAGTGTAGATATAAATATTAGAAAAAGCGTTATTTTCTTTTCTGTCTATCTCTATTGCGAAAATACCAGGAACCTCTGAAAGAGCAAAATCTATGCTTTTATTTCTGTTAAAGTATCTGCTATTTTTAGCTTTTATAATTTTAGCTCTAAAATCTTCTACCGACTCTTGAATGTTAAATAAACTTATTGGCTTACTGAAAAGTAATTGAACTTCTTTTACAGTGTTATAGTTAACTGTAGGTGTCAAAGTAAGAAGAGTGTTTTCTTCTATAGACAAACTAGAATTATTTTGAAGTACAATTTTAACAGAAAGATTGGTATCTATCAGATACACATCTTTTAGAAAAATAATGGAATATGTTCCAAAAGAATAACTATCTCCTTCTTTAAATACTAACAATGTCCCCACATCTTGGGTAGTAAAGATATTCACCGGGTCGGTTACAAGAGATACTACCCCAGAAGAGGCGTCTAACTGAATCTCATTAAAGTACTGCCTATAAACTCCAAGCTCTGCCCCCATCTTAATAAGAGTGTTGTAACTAGCAGTTAATGGATTTAACTCATTCATCAAAGAGTTAGTATAGCTTACAAAGTTCTCTAGTTCATCTGTAATAGGTTGAACTATTTTATACACACCGTTATTTACATGTAAACTTTTAAGATTTAAATTTGAAGTGATGTTTCTGTATATATTATTTCTATTTACTGAGTACTGCTTATTCAATTGTTATCTCCCCTTGATTCGTAACTGTAACACTGGTACTGAAAGTATCTTCTCCTGTATTTAGGTATACAATATTAATATATAATGTATTTTGAAGTACACCGGCATAAACATCTAGCATGTCTCTAGTTACTACTCCAAATTCTACTAAAGAGTCAATAATTCTAAGTTTTATCTCTTTTACTAAACTTTCATCTAGTCCTTTACCTATAAAATCAAAGAAAGATGTACCAAATGTTGGTAAGGCAAATATGTCATTTTGATTTGTTTTTAAAACTTCTCTTGCATATGATAATATATACTTTCTTTTACTATTTATAACAGGGATTTCATCATTAATAATCTCAAAATCACCAATGTCTGTATTAAATGATATATCTAAATTATATTCTTGCATACTACAGTTTCCTTACAAAAGAGAGGCTATAATTCCAGTTATAGCCGTAAGAGTTGAAATATTTTTTATAGGTAGATCTAGTGTCAATGTAGATATTGGTGTGGCCAAAGTAGAAGGTACGCAGGTTGTAATTAAAGGGTTAAATTTAAAAACACCACCAAATCTATAAGAAGTAGGAGGACTAGAGAAAGATACAGGACCATTTATAAAGTTACCCGCATCTCTAGTAGTAGCTATAGAGTTTGGTCCCGAGGCGATCATGGAAGTTTCATCAAGAACCTGTAAAAAAGATGATGAATCATTTTTATTTTTAATAAGCATGTTAGTTATTTCCCTGTTAAAAATTTAGAAGGAGTGTGACACAAGGCAGTCTTTAGATTATTTAATAAAGAATTACCTTGTAATATAGAAGTTGGTTTTATTATAAATCTTTTTTTATCTTCAGCTTCTGTCCTTAATATTTGATCCGTAGTTGCATGGTCAGAGGTGACTACAACTTTAGGATATTTTCCTTTGTCATCTTTAACCTCCATGTATCCAAGATCAGTAAGACCAAGACCAAGATAGTAATCTATTAGCTCTTGAAACTTTTTAGAATCATACTCCATTCCTCCGCCGCTGTCAACTATATCTCTTATTGTCATTTTTTCAGTATAAGTTAAAAATGATTTTGGAATGACTTGTGCTTCTGTTGCAATGTCATTAACAAATTTTACTCTTACTGGCATACCTACAAAAGAATCTAAATCTTCATACTTAGAGTTTATTAAATTAACAATAGGGATAAACAGAAGAGCCAATGGCTTCTTAGATTGATAAGCACCTATATTAAAATCATTAAATAAAAAGTCATCTACCCAGCTAGGGTCAGGGGAGTATTCTGGATCTCCCCTGATGATAGCATGGATAAAATTGTTTTTATCTTGCATAACACTGATGATAGTACCTGTCTTATACGTTTCTTTTAATCCCTGCATTGCAGATTTTATTTCAGAATAATTATTCACTTAGTTTACCTCTTTTCAATAAAGCTCCGTTTGCATACAGATCAGTAACTACAACTCCATTTGCATCTACAGCAAATGTTGCTCTAGCCCTGGAAACATCATAAGATAACATGTTTAAAAATGGTATTTGATCTTTCCCAGATAATGCTCTTTTGTTGGATATAATAGTAGCAGCTTTTCTGATAGCATGCATAGTCTTCTCTCCTTCTGCAAATAGAGAATTCCAATAACTGTTTCTAGTAGCCCCTGTTATTCCAGCGACATATGTCTTAGAATTAGCAACCAATGGGTACAGTAATAGTGGCTGTCTGGTGTAGTGTTCTTCTTCTAGTTTTGCAGTTACATAACTTATTACTATTTGACTGATAAGTGTAATTACAAGACCTAATGGATTCATTATTCCAAAAACTAACATTGCTGTTCTCATACCTAAAATACCAGCTCTTAGTAACCCTTGACCAGTTATTTTAAATATACCTTTCCAAGCTCCAGAGGAGATTAGAGTTTTACCAGCAGCACCTAAATAATGACTTACAAAAGGTCTGCCAGCTGTTGTCACCATAGACAACAAGCTACTTAGCATGGCAGGTTGCGTTGCTGCTCTTGCAAGAGCAGCAGCATTTCTCCCGGATCTCCATTTAGTTGCAAGATACCCCATTGTGTCAACAAAAGCTTTATTAATTGCAGCTAATGGAGAAGATCCTAACATAGGTGCAGTTAATAAATAAGAGAATCTAGTAGAAGCTACTGCTTTGTTAACAGCAGACCAAGCTGCCAAAGCCATCAATCCAGCAGGAAGAGAGTACAAAGCAATAAGACGTGGGTCATCTCTAGCAGTTTCAATTAAATTATCAAATGCGCCCATATTATTATCTCTACCTGGTCTGGCTAATTTACTAAATTCATTTTGAATTAATAAGTATTTTGAAACAGCTTCAAGAGTTTGAGTTGAAAATGCATTTGATATGATCTCATTAGTAATCAAACCCTCACTGACAATACGACTCATTAACCCTAGTCTGATGAATAAAGTAGACCTGACAAATTCAGCAGGTTCTACAAATAAACCTGGAGTTATTTCAGTTACAAATCCATTTCTTTCATCAAAATGATGAATACATTCTCTTACTTTTATGATTCCAAATAATCTACGAGTAGTGTCGTGGATGTAAGCGTAATCTCCGGATTTAACAGATGAGTTACCAATTATAAATATCTTGCCTTCGTACATAGTTTCAGCTTCTTCAGCTAATTTCATAGTACCGTAACGATAAGACAAGTACCTGTGATCGCACCCACTTAGCACTAAATCTGTAGACCTTACTTCCCACGCTGATAAATTATCGTCTAACTGCATGGAGAATGTTTCCCAATTATTGCTATTATTTATATCCGAGTTATCTTCTCTGTAGCCCACGTTAACTTTAGTTTTAAAATTACCATTTAATTTGATTTCATTAGAAATTAGATTCATTTCTGAATTTATAATATGAAAATTAAATACTGGCTCTAACCTTCTCACTCTATCTTCTATGTACTTATCAATCAATGGGTTTTCAGAATCACCGTCTAAAGCAGCCTCACTAGCAGAAGACATTAAAAATTTATCTGCATCCCTAGCTATATACATTTGTTCTCTTATTCCAAAGAACAATGTGCATCTATCTTCATACATAAGAGGTTTAACAAATGTTCCTGGGTGTCTATATGTCATTTGTCTCATCACGTCCCATGGAGTCTCTTTTACAGCAAAATAATCATATGTTACCGCTCTTGAAAAACCATTGAATAATGTATTAGCAAATATGTTTAGGAATGGTGAACTAAATTCATCATCAGAGTACTCAATATCAGCAGAATATATGTTAGTATATATTCGTGAACGCTGAGTAACATTACTGAATAATTTAAACCCCGCGTAATAATTTAAATTTAGACGAGGACTGTCAGAATTACCTTCTCTGTATCTTTCTTCCATAACAGAGGTATCACTACTTAGTAATGTTTTAGCCTCAGGGTCTGTGTCATCACCATTGGTAAAAGTTGCGAGCATTCTTAAGAAAGAGTATGTTTTACCAAAATGGTAAATACTAGGCAATACCATTAAATCAGCAAATATAGATCCAGTAGATCCGTTCCAGCTGCCACCTAGTTGTTTTGGTTTTGTAGTGCCAAGAACATCAGCGAGGAGTTCTTTGCCAAAACCTTCTGCAACAACACGAACAGAAGAGCTGGTTATAGAAGAGGTATCCACGACAGAACCATTAAATACTATGTCAAGATTATTTGGGTTATTAGAATAACCCATCCTCACATGCAACTTCAGGCCAGGTGTTAACTTCATCATGTTATTTTTAAACTGAGTACTATAATCAGTAGCAATACTTTTATAATCTATTATAGGTCTAGAAGATAATAATGTCATTTCATCTGTTCTAATAAAGTTTGGATTGGCTACTACCATAGTAATAACATCTACTGGGTTAAATTGATTATTAGTGTTTAAATGAAAATCTCTAATACCTCTTAATTCATAAAACTCTATGATCTTTCCTGTCTCGCCCACTAAGAAATCATTATCTTCGTTACCAATAGTGACATATACCTTTATAGTAGGGAATCCGCATGCAAGTCCTTTATTTATATTCCTACCAGACATTTTGATAAATCTGTCCATCCATAATCCTTCATCGTATACAGTTACTGGGTAAGTTTCATCTAATACAGTATTATACCCCCAACTGGTAGCAACTTTATCTGGGTTACTCGAATTTCCTCCTAAAGCGTTGGCAGTGTTCCTTGTTGTGTTGCCAACAGCGCCTTTTAAATCTAAAATTAATAAAGGATCTATGAAAGTATTTTCGTATTTAATAGAATAATGTAAATGTGGCCCGGTAGACCTACCAGCCCCTTTAGATCCTTTTCTCCCACCTACTTTACCAATTACTGTTTTAAAAGCAACTACAATATCTTTTTCCTTACATGTAATTTCACTAAGATGGCAATACCCTGTCTTGTATAGATCATTATGTTGAACTATAACTGTATTACCACCACCGCCTTTTGAATCAAAGAAAGCTGCAATAACAATACCATCAGCTGCTGGAGTAATAGGCTCTCCTTCTATAGATCCATCTTTCAGTACGATGTCAATACCTCTATGATATCCTCCATTCCTTCTGCCAAATCCAGAAGATACTGTAAATGTTTTATTAGAGTTAAAAGGAGCCTGTGCAGTATCAAGCACAGTACCAATAGAGTCTTTTGATGACTTATCTTTAACATTAGAATACACACTTAGTTGTGAATCACTAATTTTTCTCGTCTTAACTTCTTGTGTAGAAGGTGCAGGAGGTGTGTTATTACTTTGAGTAGTATTAGTAGTTTCTTGCTTTTTGTCAATAATATTTTGTAAAGCAGTAACTACTGCGATATACCTAGAACCAGCTGATACTCCATTTCCATCTGTCTTATCTTCACCTTTAAGAACAGCAATACCTGCAGTGAACCCAAAATGAGCTGCTGCCAGTACACCTAATTTTTCATAGGTGTTTTTACTGTTAAGTAAAGCAAGAGATCCCTGTTGCTGTAAAGCGCTCACTATATACTTAAAGTTTAAAGCTGAATACATCGCAAAGACTTTCTCTTGAAAATCAATATCTGATTTAAATTTTTCAAAAGTATAATCAGTTGGACTCATCCATTTGTTATCTTTATCAATTAACTTTAAATCTCGTAATGCAATTAAAGAAATTTGATATTTACCAAAATAAGTGTCACCAGAGGAAGCAGACATCTTATAATCGGATTCTAATAGCCCTAACGTGTTGCAAAAAACTAACCATTCTTCATCAGTTACAGCCAATCCGGCATCAACAATATATTTTTTATATTTTAGAATTGCAATTTGATTGTGATTGACATTTATATCTGTATACTTTTTATTTTTTGTAGCTGGTAATGTGCTAGTATTGGTAGTAGAAGGGCTAGACTGATCTGTTGGTTTTGACTTAGTATATTTAGCTGGCTTTTGCTTTATGATTCTAAAATCGTGCCTAGTGTACTTTCCTTGTGTTTCTGGAGGAATACCAGGGGAGAAATCTGTTAAAAGAGCAGGTTCTATTTTAAAAGTCTCTTCTAGGGTTCTGTCTAATGAACCAGAATCATTACTACCAGTTTCTTCAGCAGCTCCAGTAGTCCCAGAAGAAATATAGTACTTACTAGGATTATTAGTATTATTACTAGAGTTAGTAGTAGAAGAATTAGTATTAATAGCTTCGTTGTAAGCTCCTGCAGATTGCTGAGGTACCAAGAACTTAAGATCTTTACTGTTATTAGTGTTTCTCTGAGGCTTATTAGCCATATACGCAGTAGCGGCACTGTTAGCCACACCTGGAACTATATTGGTGCTAGTATAATCGACTGCGTTTTCATGTACCTCGGACAATGGTGTGCTGTTTTCTTTTCTCCTGGCATCCTTTTCTACGCCAAGTGCTTCTTCAACTGCGTTATCAACTGACGTAACCTGCTCGTATACAGTTCTTAATATGTTATCATCTATTAATTTAACTTCTTCTATGAAAAAGAAAGGGTTTACGTTCTGAACTAAAGAATCAGACTCTTCTATATAGCCTAAATAATCATTTGACACTCTTTCTAGTTGCAAATCATTGATAGCCTGCCCGTTAAAGGCATAAGAAGTTTGATAAATTTTATCAAACATGTCTTCTTCAAAGGCACTAACTGTGTTAACACACGCGCTCAAGCCATTTGCAGCTTCTTTTACAATTTCACCTATAATTTGTTTTATTAGCACATTAGCTTCATAACTTTCACTAAAACTCCTACCTTTGAATTTCTCTGGGACATTTCCAAGTAGACCTGTTACTATTTGCTGTCTGCCTTTAATTAATGTAGTAATAGAGAAAGTGTTTTGTAAAAGCTTATCACTAACGTATGCCTGCTCAACAGAAACTGCATCGCTGTCAAAATAATAGTAAGGAAGTGCGAGTGCTTTGGTTGTCATACTTATATACTTAACATACAAAGGCGCAGTAAAATCTGGGAACGGATCACCAAATTCGTATTGAATAAAGACCCCTAATTTGTGCAGCAATAGATTAATATTTAAATACTTTAATTTTTCTTCTTTGCTGACATTAGGGTCTTTTATCAAGCTATCTAATTCTTCACAGAATTTTAATAACACTTTGTGTGTAAAATCAGCCATAAGTCCGGAACTATTTTTACCAGAGTTTACAACATCCCCAATTTGCAAAAACTCTCTGAGATTGTTTTCTACGAAAGTACATGTAAAAGATTCAATACCTTGTTGCTCCGCAGTAGCGTTGATATGAAACTGATTAGGCAGATAGGTTAAATTGTTTGTTAAAAAAGTAGGCAATGATAATATTTTAATATTATTATATGCAATAACTTCTGGGAAGTAAGTCTTGTTATAATCTACAATATTTAATTTTTCTTTTAATATTGCAGAAGCACCTACCAAAGAAATATCTTTATATTCATTTTTAACATCAGCTGTAAATTGTATAACAACTTCTGTAGGATATTTTCCTAAATACTGTATGACCGGATGTTTTAAACTACCTATGTGATTTATAGCTAACTTATTTTTCTTTCTATAGATAATGCTCTGTACAACAGTATTATACTCTATCAAAGGAACTTGAACATAATCTATCAAAAATAGTCTTGAAGTTTTAAAAAAGTCCTCTTTACTATCTTTAGCTGTTTTTAATAGTTTAAGTGTTTCTTCAAGAGACAATTCTTTTTTCTCATCAGCGGTAGGGACGTATTCTGGATGGTCGGGGTTGTCTTTATTTGAAGTGAATTGCTGACCTTTGTCCTTATCTCTTAATAGAGTTTCAAGCACGTCAGGTCTTGGGTTAAAGGCCCTTACAATCTTACTATTTTTATCAACACTAGCTAATGCTCCTGTACTATAACTTGTAGAGTCTATTGTCTGAACAATAGGAACGCCTATTTCAACTTTTAAAGAATTAAACAAGCCATCTATTGCTGAACCTACCCCTGTTTCAGATAATTTAAAATCGTATCTGTCTAAATTAGCTTGCAAATCTTTAATAATACTTTGGAAATATCTACTCCAAGATAAACTTTCAGATAAAGAGTTAACACCTTGTCCAAATGGTTGTGGATCTGTTTTATATTTAAATTCAGACGCATCTTCATATGTTTCTAAATTTACAGTCTTTTTAAATTTAAAATCTTTTACTAAAGGTGCATGATTGAAGTAAATTAAAGATAACTCTAAAAATACTATATTAGAAAGTTCAGATTTACAATGTATATTTAACTCATCTACAGCAAACATTAAAAAGCCAGTAGAGGACACAGAAGTAGGTGATATGTACGTCTGAACTCTAGAGGATTTTATGAAACAAAAAGGATAAGTATCTAATTGAACAATTACCTTTAATATTCCAGGCAGCTCTTCATATTTTAATTCACTAGAAAAAGCAATATCGTCTATTTCTACTGGTATAGTTACAATTATCTTACTTGCAGCATATCTAGAACGATATGCTGCAACAGATTTAGTTCTCAAGAAACTTTCTTGAGTGACATAATTATCTTCAATTAATTTGATATCACTAGGATTTATGTCTAGTGTTACATCATTTATAATAAATATTTCTTTTTGTTCCATAATAAACCTTATAAAATTAAATTAGTTGTATTGAGTTTCCAGTCTTGCCATTCTTATAGAATCGCCAAATATAGCAGAAGATAGGTCTTGAGTAGCACCAATAGGGTCTACTATAGTATTTACAAACTGACCTTCGATTTCAATATTTTTGTTTTTTGTATGATTCTTAGGAGTTACATATGCTCTTGTCTGTTTATTTGTTTCAATACCAGTAGGTACTGTTCTTGCTGGTCTTAAGTTAGCTGATGGATCATCTCTTATAAATCTATCTACATCTGTAGAACCACTTGTAGCTACAGGAGTACCTTGTCTACCAACTATACTACCTAGTACAGAAGCACCTAAACCTAACGCTAAAATTCCTTTATTATCAGATAAAGTTTTTCCAAGATTCAATTTAAACTCTTTTGCTAGTTTAGCATAAGATTTAGTCGATTGCAAGTCAAAAGCTTTTTCAGTTTCTAAGAAAGCTTCTGAAGCCTCTATAGCTCTATCAACAATAGTACTACCTTGTCTTGGAGTAGTAACATCAAGGGGTGTGGTAGCTCTTAAACTCAGTTTTTTAGCTTGATTAACTTCCGCTTCAACTAAATCATCAACAGTACCTTCTAATAGTTGTGCTTTACGTGGATCTAGTTTAGACATATCTGCTAGATTTAATTGAGCCATATAAATAGGCTTCAATTGTTCAGCATACTTCTTTTTATCTCCAACGGCTAAAAACTCTTTCTTTAGCCTTGTTAACTTTTCAATTTCACTTTCTGTTTGTTGTTGATATTTACTAGTTTCAACGTGAGCGGATTTAATTAAGTTCTCTACTAGTGCGTGAGCCAGGAATCGACCTCTCACTGCTTTTGAACTTCCTTCCCCAAATTGCAGTGTAAGTGCTTCGGATAAGTCTACAGCAATAGCAGTTGATGGTGCTGCTAGGACTTTTCTCTCACGTCCTTGAGCAGCAGCAGCAGCTTTAAAACGAGCGGCTTCTGTATAATCATTAAAATCTAAAGGTGTGTGAGCCATACTAGACTTAGACTTAACTTTAATAGCACCATGCATATCTACTAGATCTTTTAGAATCTCAGAGACATTTTTAAATTTAGTATTAATTGAATCAGCTTGTGCAGTAGATTCATACTTAGCAATAAGTTCTTGTAAAGTATCTTGGTCAAAGTCCATATACTTACCAACAGTAAATGCCTGATGATTTTCAGGTAGAAATGCATGAGTAGATTTAGAAGTCATACTTCTATCTAAAATTATGTCTTCTAAAGTAGAAGATAATGGTCCTTGAGAAGGTTCCCTTGTTAAGAGGGCTTGTAATGGTACTAATTCTCCAGATGCAATTTTATAAGAAAACTTACTAAGAGACTTTCCAACTTTTTGTTCTACTAGATCTTTTTTATCAATACCTGCTAATTTAAGTCTATAATTTAAACCTTCTTCTGTAAGAAACAGACCATTTGCTAAACTTTTCGAAGTATTTTTTTGGTGTTCAATATAATCAAAAGCTTCACCGCCAACACCACGGACTAAATCAATATTAGACGCGTCGCTATATCTACTAAATGCTGCTTTAAGTAAAGAATTATCACCTCTTAAACTTTTATTAGTTAATTGTATGTAACGATCAGCTAATTCTTCGTATTTTTCAATATGTGCGCGTTTGTCTACTGAATTACGAGCCTCCATGATTAATTGATCTTGGCGGAGTAATGATAAACGAAGACCTTCTGTTTCTTTCATCATAGCTCTCTCATCTTTATCAAAGAAGCCAGAACGTGGGGTTGTAACGGTTGCAAAATTTAGTCTATTCAAGTCTTTATAACGATGCTGTAAATTATATGTGATAAATTTAGCATCAGGGTTCAACTCTATACCGCGAGCTGTTAGTTCAGCTAATCGTTGCTCTGGTTTTTTATTTTCTAATATGTTCAATACATCAGGAAAATCACTTACACTTATTTTATTATTAATAGCAAGAGAATTAAATCTATTTCCAATTGAACTAGAACGTTCCCCAAATAAACCTTCTAATTCTAATAGCAGTTTTTCATTTACTTCACCAAAAGCACTTAATTCTTGTTTGCTTAATCCATTGTTTAATAATTGATGAGTAGCAGTCCAAGACATACGTGCTCTATTTCCAATACCTAATATTGCTTGACCAACGTTTAGATTACCAAGAGTAGATATATTACCATGTATTAAATCTAAAAGATTACTGCCGGATAATCCAGAAGTAAAACGAGCTAAATCTAAAAGAGCATCATTCTGCGATGCAGCTTGAGAAAGAGATTCAAGTGATATAGCACTTTTAAATCTAGTCGCTATCATTTCTTTAAATTTAGTTTTATCTGGAATAGCATTAATATTATTTAACAACTCATTTCTAAACTGTTCTGGATCTTTTAAAGCCGCAGCAGATGGTTTAAAATATCCTAATTGCTGCAACATCCTTCCTGTGCTCATAAGTTGATCTTTACTAGCTGCAGCACCATTAGTAAGTACTCTATCTAAATTAGTAAATATATTACTTGCAACTGTAGCTGTAATATCAGTAGAAGCTTTAAAATTACCTAACATACCAGTAAGTATAGCAGTTTTTCTAGCATTTAGTAACTCTTGTTTTGGATCATTTACTTGTTCGACAGCAGTTTTTAATTTATTAATAGATTCTGCTGAGAAACTAATTTTATTACCTTTTGCTAGATCTTGATAAATATCTGCAGATGTTGCATATCTATATCTCACTAGATTTGGATTTAACGGGTCTGGTGGTAATTCTCTTAATGGATTTAGAGTTTTAATAAAGTCTCCCATACCAGTATCTTCAGAGGCTAATAGAATGGAGCGAGATTTAACGGCCTCTAAAACACTTCTATCTTTGCTTCCTAAACTTTTAACATCAGTTTTTTCTGTTGCTCTTAATGCTTTAACATATCTTCTAATATTTTCCAAATTTACTTCTAACTGTGTAGCTATTGGATAATTAACACCGTCATTAAAGTAAAACTTACCTGTGGTTTTATCACTGGTAATTGAGCCACTATTTAACATATGGCCAACAGCAGCAGCAAAATCAAAATTATCAGTACCTACTAAGTTTGATTTAGAAGCTTCAGAGAATAACTTAACAATACCCTCTTTTTTAGGATTAAAAACAGAATTTGTATGTAGTACTAAATCACCCTCTGGAGATAATGCCATACCTTTCAGTTCTGCTTGTGAGTATTGCCTATGAATTGATACAGCATTATTAGAGCCATCTATGCCAAGTCTGGTTCCAGCTCTAAAAGTTATGGGAGATTTTAATTGATTAATTTGTTGTTTATAAGCATCAAAATCACCTTTAACAAAACGGGCAGCAATGTCATTAAATTGTTCACCTGGGTTAATAATAGGAGCTTTTCCTTTTTTTATTAACTGTTCATTAAATCGTTTTAATCCAGTAACATCTTTATAAAGTTCTAAGAAAGAATCATCTAATTTAGCACCTTTATTAGTACTCACATAAGAATCAAAGCTATCAAAAATATCTTTTAGATGTTTATTTTCAAGAATTAATGAGCCATTTTTTTGAGGGCTAATCTTAATAGATTGGTTAGTACCGTGTTCAAATAAATGACTGTCCTTAAGATTAAATAACCCAGCTCCGTCTGCTAGTACATATTCAGATCCTAAATTACTCGCCATAATTTTATTAAATGAGGCTTTATCTAAAATATCTATTTTATTTAACATAACAGAACTTTCAAATTGTCTTAGAAAATCATCCCCATAAATTTCTGCCATTTGCCTATAAGCATCTGTTTTATTAGTGGCTTGAGTACTTCTATTGACAACAGCTCTTTGCTCCATATTTAATGGAGCAATAGTTTGATATTCAGAAGTTGAAATACCATGTATATTGTTTAAAGATAAACCTTGTTTTAAATGTTCTGGTGACATACCTGCCTCTATCATTGCTTCTTGCAAAGCAATTTGCGCTGCTTTAGCTTCAGACATAGCCCCGGCATGTGTGCTAACTACATTAATAGGTCTTAACGGCTGATTTGAATCTATTTGCCCAACAGCATTAGTATTTAGTATCATACCTCTATTAATGGAGGTCCCGTAATCCCTAAAACGAGCTGATACGTCAGAATCATTAAGAGTAAGAGAAGTTCTTAATTGCGTAGCACCTTCTTTTTCACTGTGATGTAATTGTTTTCTTATAATATCTAATCCAGAAGTTATATCTTTCCCTTCATATGCATTTAAAACCATAAGTTCTGGATGCATTCGTTCTAAAGCATCGCCTAAATTAACAGGACGTATTTCATCTGTACCTAAAATGTTAACTGGAGTATTTTTTCTAGTCAATGCTTCTGCATAAGGGTTAGTACCGCTAACTGCAAAGAAGGTGCTAGAATTTGGTGCGTGGTAAAAAACCCCATCCTTAGTTTGTGCAGTCAATGGAAGAGAAACACGACTTTTATTAATTGAGTCAACAAAAGATAAGGTATGGTCTTTAATAGTAATATTCTGACCACTAATTGCCCTATCTAAAATACGTTCAGCTTTTTGAGTAGCGATATTAGCTGGGTTATTTAGTTTAGATTTAAAATAGTCAATTAGGGCTTGTTCTGCTTGTGCTCTATCTGTTGTCTGAATAACTGCTAATGAAGTAGGTGTTGTGTGTAGTGCTCTTTTTAAAGATTTCTCAGCGTACGGAGTACCATTTTTTAGCAAAGACCATAATTTATTAGCCATATTAGCATCAGTAATACCTTCAGTAAAACTTTTTAAATCGTTAAAAGAACCTCCTAAATGGATGCCAAATTGTTTTAATTTGGTAGCAATAGACGCGCTATACGCGTCAAGACCATCAATTGTAGATAACCTCAATTGTTGTTGAAGAGCTACTATGCGCTTATCTAATCTTCTTATACGTTTAGTTCTAGCATTAGGTTCGTACTGAGCACGTTGTTGTAATAATTGTTGATATTTAGCTTCAATCTGAGCTTGATATTTTAAGTTTGATTCTAATTGAATTATTCTATTTTTAACTCTTTGAATATCTTTTGCATCAGCCTCTGATATACCAAGAGAAGCTTGCTGTCTTATTGATACTGGATCGACATTTAAACCAGTTACAACTTTACCATCTTCTTTTAAGTTAGTAGGGGTTATCTTCATTAAAGTAGCAGTAGCACCAAATATACCAGCATTCAGTACACCACCTACAGGATCATTTAAAATATCACCCTCATAGGCACCAAATGCTGCTGCACCCAATGCAACTTTACCTTGTAAACTAATAGGTATAGCCATTATTATTTACCTTCTTTATTTCTTATAATAACTGAATTTATCTCAGAGTCATTAACTCTTATGTGTGTAGCTTTAAAACCTTTCTTAAATAAAGATACATCTATAGATGTCTTAACTTGTCTAGCCGATTCTATTTCCTGTTTTATTTGCTCTAGTTTAGACACTACTTGTGTATCATTATCTAATACATTCATACTATTCATTTTCTCTTCATCTGCCTTCCAAAAACCAAATCTTCTCAGATCTTCCTTTCCAGTATGAAGTGTTTTGATTTTAATATCATCTGCTGTTAGTCTTGGGTCCCATCCTGAAAAATAACCAGTAGGTGCAGAGGTAGCTTTATCAATATACTGATAAGCTTCTTTCTGAGCTATTCTAGTTCTAATCAGATCAGCCTCTCCTAATTGATAACGTAAAGAATCAGAGTACCCTAGGTTAGCGTAGTCATCTTTGTCTTTCTCTATTCTTTTCTTTAACCTATTTCTATCTTCAGAAGATATCTTATAGTCTCTGTCAAATGTATTTTTCAATCTTTCAGTAGACTCTAAAAAATCTTTATTAAGAGCTTGTTGAACAGAGTACCCACCTTTTCTAGCTTTCTCTGCAATATCTACGTTATTCCATATCTGTTTATAACCCCTGGCTACATCATCTGGAAGTATTTCTAAGATTCTTTGTCTAGTAACTTCATTAGTTTCTTTTGAAAACGATTCAAAATAATCTTTTTGATCATCAGTCAAAGCAGATTTGAATCTTCTGATTTTATCAACAGTATTTAACCCAGAAAGAGTTGAGTGGACCACAGTTTGATAAGCTTCTTTTTCATTACTATTTAATAGCCCTTTTATTAACTTTAACTTGTCAAAATACTCATTAACATTTTCTTTTTCTTTGGTCTCTTCTGGCTTAAAATCCCTATCCATCATGTACCTAATTTTATTAAAGGTTGGTTTAATAAAGTGTGAATAAGGATTAGTCCACATTGCTGTGTCAGGGCCAGCTAGTTGGGTCTGCTCATAGTCTTGAACAGCAGTTCTTTGATGCATAAATTTAGAAAATGGTCTCCATGGTGTTAAAAACTCAAATGGGTTGGCAGTAGAAATATTTGATAATGTATTCCAAACACTAGATTGAGCTGTACCTAGGATGCCAGATACTCTAGGTATATCCTCTCTGAATGTTTTTCTACGTTCTCTAGCTACTTCTTGATCTAGAGTAGAAACAAGAATATCTTCTTCTCCTTTAGATAACTTACCAGCTTTATATAAGTCTAAAACTTTTCTTCTCATGTCATATTGTTCTTTAGATCCTTTGGCAACATCTGATAATATTTTATACTTATAGACCAAAGGGTAATTTTCTGGATCGACTCCTTTTAGCTCTGGATGTAGGCTTTCAAATCCTTTACCAGGTAATCTATTTTCACCATTTTCAACAACATCGTAATAGTTACCTCTAGAAAAATCTAAATAGTATTTATTACCATCATGTGGTAACCAAGAAGGTGCTGCCTTGTTCTGCATTAAGTTGGTAGTTTTTGGTAAAGCACCAGCAGATGTTGGCATTATTCTTCGTTGAAATTCCCCTATACCTGCAACATCACCTAAGTTCATTCCAGCAAAATCTCTTGCTGGGTTCGAGAACTCACCTGATTTACTTAACTGCCTATCATTTAAGGTTAGTGTTTTATCATTGTTTCCAGTCACAGCATCTACAGCTAAACTAAATGCCCATCCTTTTATACCAGTAAAGTCAGTAAAATTATCGTACATTAATTTTAAATTTTCATTATTTGGCGTAAAGTCAGGAGAGGCTATGTTGTATAAAGAATAACTAGCAGAAGAACCAAACCCTTGTGAAGTAATAACAGTAGGTTTCATTGATAACGGAGTAGATACACTTCCAACACCAGGTTTAAACTTCATAGGAGATAAGGCTATGCTATCTTGATATTTAAAATCAACCTTGGAATCGTCTTTAAAATTTAAAAAAGTATTTGCAAGTGTTGTTATATTTTTAATCTCTTCTGCAGAAAGTTCTCCACTTTGTCCTTCTAGATTTTTTAAGTATGTGGCTAATGCACCTAGGGCTGGATTTTGAGAGAGTTTATCTAATTTCACAAAAGTGTTATGAGTCTGAGTTTCTCCTGTAATCTCACCAAATAATTGCTCAGCCTTATACCTCTTACCTTGCCACAATCCTACATTGTTTCTTCTTGCCTCAGCTTGTGCTTGCATTAAGGCAGGTTTACTTACTATATCACCACCATCCCATGGTAGTGCAGTTACAGCACCTTGTCTTAATAATTCCATATTTAAATTGGAATTATTATCGCCAACAATAACACCCAACTGTCGTCCATAGGTTTGATCTTTAGTATTTACTATCAGTTTTAAGCTATTCTGATTAGCAATCATATTTTTTAAAATATTTGTAGACTCTTTATTGTGTTCTTGAGATTGATGGTAGACATCTTTAGGAGAAGAACCAGCACCGTGATCTCCAGTCTCAGGAGCATCTACACCAGCAAGACGTACTTGGACCTTTTTACTCATAAAGCCAAATGCACCTTTTTTAACTAATTCTATGGTGTCAGCATCTTCTACATTTATTTTATAATTAGATAGGTCTACTACTTTAGTATTATTTAAATTCTTTAGCCCAGATACTTGCTCTGTTATTGGTTTTAAACTAGGATCATATTCATTATGTTCAAATAGTCTTGTTGAACTCTCTTTTGTAGTATCTGTAGTATCGGAAGCCTCGGTAATAGCTTCTGGATTGTTTAGAACTTTATTTCTAAAATTAATAATTTCATTATCTATTTTTATACCAAATACATCTTTCATCCCTCTTAGCTTGTCTATTCGTTCTTTGGTCTTCTCTTGCTCCAATTTTATCTTAGGGTTTAATAGGTCTGGTTTTATTACTTGGCCAATTGTTCTTTCATAAAATTTACCAATAAAAGACCCAACACCTACTTCCATGCCCCAAATAGGGTATGGGGCATAATCCTGCATTTGTTTTTCTTTCCTATAAGGATCTCTAAGATAGGAAAATAAATGTAAAAATGGATTTAAAGCTTTTTCTGTAGAGTCGTCACCGTATAAGGCTTTTGTTTTAGATTGTGCTTTAGCTCTAGCAAACCAATTTTGTTGGAAGTATTTGGTATTATCTCCGTGTATGGAGTTACCACCAAAACCCCACCACCTGTTTGCTTTGACTGCATCCTCTTTTTTACCAGAATATCTATCTTCTAATTCTTTAGAAGAAGCTCCTATTAAAGCTCCAGGAAGGAAAGGAAGTACAGTTGCAGCACCTACTAGACCACCGATAATAGCATTTCTTTGCATAATCGTAGTAGGCTTGTGAATGTTAAACATACCTATAAATTTAGAATAACTTTCAGCACTATATTTGAAAGCAGTTTTTTCTTGCCCTTTTACTATTCCTTCTCCAATTCTTCCAAAATAAGAGAGTTGCGCACCAACCAAAGCACCACCAAGTGGCATACCAGCTAAGGTTAAAAGATTGGTTGATCCAGGAGCTGATTGCTCTTGAGCTTCTCGATAATTTTGAAATCTATCTGACCATACTTTAGCAAAGCCTATTCTAGCTTTTGCATACAACCCACCTAATCCTGAAATCAATCCAGAATCAAAATCATTCCCAGGACTAGCAATTGCTCTAGCAGCACTGTCTGCTAATTGGTACCCTAAGTAGATACCACCACCTTTAAGTAACAAATTTTTAGACATTCTTGTAATGCTGTCAGCATGCCCTAAGTTATATACACCACCAGTACCGAGTTGAATATTAGCAATAGCTCTAGCTTTATTCCAGAATCTAGTGTTATCTAATCCATACAAGTTACCACCAAGACCTGTAACTATTTCTTCAAATCCTTTAATAGGGTTATCTAGAGTTTTATAACCTATCTCTGTACCTACTTTTAAATAAGAGTTCAATTGAGAAAGTAAAGTTTTACTTTTAGAGTTGCTTCCCATAACCATCAATGGATTATCAATTGCATTTTTAAAATTAATATTAGCCCCAATCCCTTCTGCATATTTTCTAAGAACGTGGTTTTGAGAAACAATCTGACCATTTTTATGATTAGCTAATACCAATCTAGCGTCATCTAGTACTATATCATCTATATTAATAGAACCATTTGCATGTACTCCATACAATTTATTATTTCTAAATATAAAACCTCGCTTTAAATCCTCAGATTGCATTAACCTTTTGGCTTTTCTATATCTTTCTTTATTAGCCTCTATTAATAAGTTTTCATAGAACAGTTGCTGGCCTCTTATTGTTTCTCCAGTTAAATGTACTTCTTGATCTAATGCAGCATTCTTGATGAAAGGTTGTAATAAGTTACTTAGTTGGAAAGTCCTCATGATGTGCAAAGGAGATGCTTCCTCTAGTGCCATAACTTGCGAGACAAGGGAAGAAGAAACTGACTGACCATATCTATCAATACTTAGTCCACTTCTTTCATATTGTTTTTGAAGATTAGAAGAGCCTGGTAATGTGCTGTATAATGTACTTAAATATTTATACTTATCAAATGTTTTATAAGCTATACCAGCACCAATTATCTCCGGTAGTGCACTGTCATTGTTTTCCGCCATAATAACCTCTTAGTTTGTTCTTTCTATTGGTGGAATAGTCTTCCCACTCACTATATATGCAATAGTATATAATCTTACTAGTTCATCTACAGGTTTATTTAGAGCTGTATAATATTCTATATTTAATATATTAGCTATATATCCAGCCCATACTTCTGTAGGGTAAAGAGATGTAGTTATGATATTAGTAAAATATGTGTCTATGTTTTGACATATCTCTCTAGACTCAGTAAGTACAAGAGCAGCTAATGTATTTACAATTAGGGGTAAAGAATTGATATCTATTATAGATTCATCAGAAATACCTAAGAGACCTAAATAACAACATCCAAATATTTCTTCAAATATTGAATCTTCAGATTCATTCGCATCCACCATCATTTGAACTTTAGTTAATTCAGAGATAGAAAGTAATCTGGTTTTAACAATAGGATTAGTTACTTTAATACCATCCTTTGTATTTATAGATCTTCCCTCTAACTTAAATATTCGGTAATTTTCTTTAGATTCTAATAGCATGGTTTTTAAAATACTCGGATAGTTGCTAAATGTTCTTGATCTGAAACCCAACCAGATTGGAAAGCTATTTGTTTACCTAAAGTATCTATCCAACCAGCAGGGGAGTTGAGTCTCCATGCTTGTGTTGGCTGTGGATACAGAAGACATGTTTCAACCATAATCTCATACGCTGCTTGTGGATTATCAAACTCTTTATTTGCATTCAGCTTCTTATATTCCACTCTAGTCAGAGTTCTCCAAACATAAAACTTATCTGGTTCTACTATTTGAGAAATATAAACATTTTTATACCTATCTTTCCAAGCCTCTATTTGAGATTTCTTTGGAGCTTCGAGTGGATCAGATCTTTGTAATATCTGGTAAACTGATTCGATATAATCTTGTTCTTCATTGAACTTTTCTTCTTGATATTCTTTTATATTTTGTTCTGTACTATCTACTTTAACTTGCATGCTATTATATTCCTCTTATTTATGTTCTAGTGTTTTAGCTATAAATCTTATTTGATCTGTAACTAAACTCTCCATTGAAGATGATATTCCTTGAGAAGAGCTAACGAAACGTGTTCCAACTATAGTTAAAAATTTATCGTTATCTGTTTTAAAGGAATTTGAATTGTTGTATCTTAATATTATATTCACTGGTACTACATACTCAGCAATAGATGCATTATCAGATAAAACAGTAGTTCTAAATATTTTATCTTTATTTGCTAAATAAAACTGAATGTCTTCTTTTGTTAATTTTGATTTATCTTTTTCAGAAATCTCTTTAAGTCTTTTAGTAATCTCATTTGAAACACCAGTAACATAATTGAGTACTTTCTGAAGATATTTGGTAGATTTAAAACTTAATTCTAAGGTACCGGATACTATTGAATTACCCATTGAAAACACTTGTGGCTGATTATTACCTAAACCGTATATAGGGATAGCACTAATATTCTGATTATATCCTATACCAACAGCAGTATCTATTTCTACCTGTCTTTTATGGTCCATACTACTAATGATTATGGTGACATCTGAAGATGTAAAATATTGTTCATACATTATAGCAAACTACTCCCAGTTATTATGTTTTTATTATTAGAATAGCCAGCAGAATAACCGCTTTTGTTTAGATCTGTAATTATTTTAACAGACTTAGCTTCAAAAGAAAAAGTACTCTCGGTAACCAAGTCTTCTATACTAAATACCTGTCCGGTATTAATTATCAAACACCCAAGGATAACTTCGTATCTACTGTGAGGGGCATATGTTGAATTACCATTAGAATCAGTATTCTCTATAATACTTTCTGTTTTTGTAACTAAGTGAAGATTAAAACTAGTAAGATCATCTTTCATCACAGAGATTATGTCTTGCTTCTCTAATCCAAGAGGTATTTTTCCATTGATTCCATCTAGTCTTTCTTTTATTTCTTTTTGATTAGCATAATAAATATCTTCTTGCATCTTACTAATCTTGTCAGTAGTAAATACTGATCTTATAATACTACCAGCTACGAGTCTAGTACCAAGACCATATCCTCTTATGGTAGATTCCCCTAATGGTATCATCCTTAGCTTAGCTCTGTATACAGAATAAGATACGGTCATTATATCATCTAGACAATATATTAGGCTTTTTCCATCTTTTCCTATTTCTGGGAACTCTAATACAGCTCTAACGGTAGTGCCTGGTATTGGTGTGTACTCTTGTTCTAAAAGATAATACGGATTATCTTTTGCAATTGATATGGGAACTGCAGTCATAAATTTCTCCAATAAAAAAGGGTGACTAAACCTAGTCACCCTTGATTATATTTGATTTTTTTTAAGTTGTCAAATTTATTTTGCAATTTTACCATCTTGGACAGTAAGGTCACTAAGTCTCTTCCAAGGACTAATGCGTCTTGCAATGAAAGTTAGTTGACGCTCTAGCACCAAGTCATCAATAGAAGTACCACCGGAATCACTAGTAAACTGTACCCCATGAATTACCATACGACTAGCAGTTTCTGGAGAAACTTCACTAATACCTACTAAGGTAATATCAAACGGAGGAATCTGGTCAGCTAGTTGAATCTTACTATAGTCTCCATAACTATTTACATCAAAAATAGAAGTAGAATTTTGGAAAGTACTTAATTCACCATTAACAATATCAGGATTGATAGTGTTAAAACGACGTGCATTATTAAACGCATTGCGTAGTAAAACACCTCGTTCTGGATTGGTAGTACTATCACCATAGTTTAGTAGTTCATGGTTAGTTAAGAATATTTGTTTAGATGGATTTTTATTAATAGCTTCTAGTAAGCGATCTTTATCAAACACTGTAAATACACAAGCACCAGAGGTTTGACGCTTGCCTTTACCAGTACCAACAGAGTCTACGCGCCCCATGACGTGGATGTTTGCCACGTCACGTTGGGTAGCGTATTTCACCATATGTAGGTCACCGAATTTAACAGTGTCAAATACAGCGTGTATTTCAGTACCTGATAGGGAATTATATTCATGTACTTCGGGATTAATAGCCATTTAGTCTTCCTTTATTAAAATGTTAGAGTAGTATCTGGAGTTAGTGAAAGAGTCACTTCTACTATCCTTAACTCATCTTTTGGTTTAATTTGTAATTCAATTGCTAAAGTATTTGCAGATACTCTACGTATTTTAAACGCATAACCATTAATAACACCTAGAGATGCAGCATTTTTAAGTGTTAGGTCAATAGAGTTTTGGAATGCAGCAGCTATAGCAGTATCAAGGCCACGACCTAAATAAGGATCGATAGTGTCCTGTAGTCTACGAATTACATAAGAAACAGAGATAGCAGTAGAGATATAATCAAAATCAGAATATTCGCTGGTAGCCAGATCTCCAGAATAAACAGTAACGCCTTTAGTTTTTTCTAATAGAGTAACGTATCCAACAGAACTTAATTGAGCTGCCACTGACTCTTTAGTACTAAACGCAGGTAAAACTTTGTCTAATACTTTGTTAGTAGTACTATCACCTGGAGTAGTAGAAGCAATTAAGCCTGCGTACATACCAGAGAAGCTACGTGGAGTTTTAACGGCACCAGATAAAACATCTGTAGTTAGATATACAGGAATAGTTGTAATAGACAGATGTTTACCAATGTCTACTGTAGCACCGCGAGAGTCTAGCATAATAGTGCCATCTGGGTATCCAGTGTCAGTTGCATAGAAACCAGCACGACGGGTAGTAGTACCTACCATGAATCTGTTACCTAGTAACCCACTGCCATCTTCAACTAAATTACCATAAATGTCTACGACAGGTAGAGTTCCAATCCAGCGTCTAACAGCAATTGCGCTACTTGATTTTAAAGGTACACAACCAATAGTTCCATGAATGAAATCTGATGTGGTTGAGTTACTATAGCACCACATACCTAAACGGTGTGCAAAATCAACTTCATGATATTGCTTAACAACAATAGGCTCTCCGTTGTCATTGGTAGCTGCAAGTGAAGAATCAGTCGTAGTTTGTGAACTGTTAGTAGCTAATTGATAAATAAATTTATCAGCTGACCACTCGTAGTCAAACCCTTCTTCAGTTTCAGTACGGCTTAGGTATAGTAAACGATCTGCACTGGAATCATCACCAGCTGCAATATTTCTGCAGTTAAAGAGATCTTTAACAGTAACTGTAGTAGCACGAACATTTTCTAGTTGTTCAAATGCAGTGTCATATAATTCATAAAGTTGTTTTAGATTGGCATCTAATGAGTTTTTACCAGGAACATATTCAATACCAGCTGCAGCTACATCTACTGGGCTGGCTGGTTTAGTGTAGTTGATGCTATATACTTCACCAAGAGAAGCAGGAGTGCCTAAAGTAATCCCAGTTGCGTTAGCACCTGAAGTGGTTACAGTAAAATCAGTTACTATAGAGGTAGCTCCGTTAACAGTTTTACTAACTGTAATATTTGCAGTTGCACTTGCCACTGGGGTACCAAGGGTGATGTCGGTTTGACCTGCAGTTGCTACTTCTACTTGTGCAATGCTATCTAGTAGGTTGTCTGCTACTGCATCTAAAGCTACTGGAGCAGAGATACTACCAATACGATAAGGTTGAGTTTCTGGGTCAAAACTATCAACTACGATTACTTTACTGTCAACAATACTGCCAGGAACGTTACTATAAACTAACTTACCCGCTTTCCAAGCTAGTACGCAATATTTACTTGCGTCGTTTGGACGTGGACCTACATAAATAGATACATCTTGGCCGGAAGCAAGAGTTTCTTCAGTAGTGAAGATACTAGTATAAGGGCCAAACACGTTATTTACTTTTGCACTACCACCACCAATTCTATAAAAAGCTACTGCTGCAGTGTTGTTATTTCCAGCCAATACATCATTAGCTAGGCGTACTAATGGAGAGTTAGCACCAAAAATTGCCTCTGCTACTTTCATATCAGTTACTGGGTAAAGAACATTGCTAGGACCAGAATAAGCTCTTTCTATCACTAGACAAGTATTATCAGGGATAGTAGGCTGTGTGATTAAGTTACCATCTAGAATTTCGGTATTAAGACCTACGCGATTTAATTCCATTATTTATCCTTTAATTATTAGTTGTTAATATTACATTTTTTAATTGTTCTAGATCAGTTGAGAATCTTTTTTCTACTACGAGTTCATAGTAAACAGCAGAAGAGAACAATCTTTTGTTTTCATAATCACCTATAAACTTTACACCAGATGTAGAGATATGGTAATGATTTTTTATTGCCTGACTTATTACACCTGTTTGTGTAATAAAGATAGTTTCTAAAAGAGTAGCCATTTTTTGACACGTCCTGCTAGAGGTAGAGAAACATCTTAACTCTAAACATTCTTTTTTAAGGACTTTATAAACAGATTTTGAATTTCCAGAAATAACGTCATAGTATTCGTTATTATACACTGGTTTGTACATTGTAGTTTGTTTAGCAACAGATGATTTATTAGTAAAAGGTCTACTTTCAATTATATTAAAAGTTATTACATTGTTTTGGTCATAGGGTTGATCTGGGAAGGCTTGAATAAAAGCAAATTTGTTTGGGTCTTGATCATCACCTTCATCTATCAAACCAAGTTTATTAAACATATCTAATAAGACAGTGAACAAATCTTTTTCTAATCCGGCATCTTCGTTGTCGATAGGTTCTTTTTTATTGGATGCAAATATACTGTCATTCATAATAAATTATCCATTTAGAGTTATAAAATTATAGTCTATCGCATTTCTAGAAGCTTTCATTTTTTTACTATGAACAACTAAGTATTTGTTAGAATATATTAATGGTATATGTATCTGCCCAGTAGCATTTAGTTCTATTTGATAGACCATATCTTTAGATTGCACTGGAGTTTTAGAATCAGTAATTAGAAATGAACTCTCTGTATCTGCATATCCCGCCTCAGAAGGTACATTGAAGTTATTGGAAGCTCTTTGTCTAAAGTACATAAAACCTTCTATAATAAATTCATCAAAGAGGTAACCATCTCCATAGCAATAAGGGCAGTCTTTTATTCCTTCTTTAAACTTATTATTTAAAAAACACACACATTCTATTCTATTATTGTTGTCTTCTCTTCTTCTGTACTTTTTTAGAATGTAAGGTGTTTTGATTGGACTACAATCTTTATCCGTAAAAAGTAAATCAAATACTTCTTGCTCAATATTCAGCTCTGGATTTTGGTACATAGTATTCCTTAAATATATTATAGTTAGCAGCTTTATAACGTTTTGATAAAAATGTATACTTAGTAGAAGCGTATGCATCATTCAGCAGTGGGAACATATCTGATTCGGCCCATAGTCTGTTAGATGTACGACTAGTAAGATTTTTACTACCTTTTACAAAAGTAGCAGCTACTGGTAATAAACTATCTGTTAGTTCTAATATTAATTCTTTGAATTTTTTAATACAATTTTGATTATCTTCTAAAGATAATTTTAAACTATCTGTAGATGTCTTTTGTGATGTACTTACAGAGAAATTACCTAAATTTTTAGATCTACTTGAAGATACTACATAATTGGCAGTAGAAGATTTAATATAATCGTACAACGATAAGCATCGAGTATAATCTCTTCTTAATATAAATAAGTCTTCTTCACTAAGTATACCAAGCTCTTCTAGTTTTTTAGTTTCATTTAAAACTGTAATAGAATTATGATGTATTATCTTTCTAATTGAATTTATATTTACTGATAAATCTTCTGAATTATCTATAACGTCATACTCAGTACAATAAAAAGGATATAGTAATGGAGTTAATTTAACTTTAACAACAGACGTACCTACAGGTATTTCTAACTTTAGATCTATATTCATATCCACTCCACAACTAATTTTGCAAAAGATTTATACTGTATTTCTTTTTCTTTGACGTATGTTATTAAAATAGGAATGTAGTCTCCAGGTATTAAACTCATATTGATATTTTCAAGAGTTTCGTTACCAAATGGAACATATTCATCTACAGATTCTTTACTTGGATTATCTGTAACCATATCTATAGATGTTTTTATAATGCTTTTTATTGTAAGATTTAATACTGTTACTGTCTCATTTGATACATTCTTTATATATATCAAAGTCTTGTTATTATTTAATAACACAAAATTATCTAAGCAGGGTTTACTAGTAATAGCACCGTGATCATACCCAGAAGATTGGAAAAATTCTATCATCGTTTGATCACCACTCACTTGTATCTATGGTAATACGTGGATCAGTTTCATTGTCCGAGTATAATACAACTATTCTGATACTGTTCTCAAAGTCATCCCAATATAACTTAATTATATATTTTAATTGATCATCGTAAAGATTTAATTTATTAAGTAAATAGTTATTAAAAGCTACACTAACTGACGCTTTGATTCCATTCAGATCGACATCTGATTTTGATACGCCACCTTCTAATTTTATATCGATAATATTAGAATCTAAGTAAGTATAAGAATATTGAAGTGGTTTGTTTAATAACGAAGTATTATAAAAGTTAATAACAGCACTGTTATCTACCTTCTTAGAAGGAAGGTTATTTTCTAACTCTAACGGAGTTACCGCTGAATCAGACGCTGTGTTTAAAATATAGCTGTAATTTTTATCAATTACTCCAGTAGTTTTTTCACCTATTGTTATTACAAATTCTTCATTAAGTACGTAGATATCACTATTAAAAGTGAATAATAAGTTATTAATCACAAAAGAATTATTTTTAGAAGTATTAATTATTTTATTTGATAATAGTACGTTATCTTTGAATACGCTTACTTTTGTAATTTTAGATACATCTGTTACAGTAGTAGTACTAGTGACAATTACTTTGTATTCTCCTAGATCTACTTCAGATACATAATCTGTAGGTTCTACAGTAATATTACTTTTACTTTTAGAATTATTTTTAACTATTGTTATAAAAGGTTCTGATAATTCTTTCACAATTAACAGCATATATGTAGAAGACACTGTTAAAGGTTTTGTAGGAGAAACTTCTACTATATAACTGGTATTCTCTGGTACTATTTTAAATAGTAAGTCAATTGTTGGATATTCTTTTTTTATAAGACCTATATTAAAATTATAAGGAGCACTAAGATTTAACAAAGAATCTTTTCTAACAATATTTATTAGATAAATAGAGTTTTTTAAGTCATTGATTTCTACTAAATCATCACATTTTAATCTTATTTTCTGTGTGATAGGGAATGAACTAAGCTCTATCTCTGAGTTAAGTAAAGTTAAAGACATGTTAGTCGTACTCCTTGTTTGTAATTAAGACTTTTTCCTAGTATTTCTAGTTTGTTTTACAGGTACTTGTTTATCATCATCTAGTTCTTTACTAGAGTCATTTAGCACTTCTTGGGTGATTTCTTGGACCCCTTCTTCATTGGTTTCTTGGCCATGTTGAATTTCCTCTTCTGAAATAATCTCTTGTTTTACATCTTCAGTTGGCTCTTCTTTAGAATTTTTTACAGTATACTTTTCTAGTAGCTCTAAACCTTCGTTAATTACAACAGCTCCGGTCTTATGCGCACGAAGTAATCCTTGAATTTCTTTGTCAGTCAGCACAGACATATCTAAAGAAAGATAAGAATTGGTCTTACGAGACATGGCGATACTACCACAAAAGAAAAAAGCTGGTTTAGTTCCTAGTGAAATTTTTAACATACTATCTCCATATATTTATATAAAATGTAGAAGGGAATTTAAATTCCCTTCTTCAAGTTAAATTATAATAATTAAGTTAAATCGTTGATAACAACCTGTGGGTTTAGATTTAGTTCGTTTGGTACTAGTGGTACATTCTTAGCTACTAGGATACCTAGTCCTTTATCAATAACATCGATTGAATAGGATTCGCTAATACGCACAGCAGTAATTTTACGAGTGATTTCATCCCATGAGTCTACAGTTAGTGGCTGCTTAACGTTCATGATAGCAGTAGCACTAGTATCTAACATGATGATAGAAGTAGTTTGATTTTGTACATCTAGGGGTACAAAATGAGATGCAATAATAGTCATGCCAGCTAGAGGACTAAAACTTGGTAGTTGTGGGAAACCAGTAGAGGTTAGCTCAATTTCTCTGTCAGTTAGACGACCACCAGCTCCAGTAACAGCACGTTGTTGTTTTCTCCAACCATCAATAGTCTTATTACTATAAGAGTTAATAGGATTTAGTTGGCTATTGATAAATGCACGTGGGTTGTACATAGAGTAGCCAGCTTCACGTAGTACAGGATCTTTCTGGAAGATTGGGAAAGCTAGTGGGTGAACAAGAATAACATCTGGGTTATAACCATTAGCTAAGCCTTGGCAATACATGTCAAATAAGTTTTCTTGAGTGATTGCACCATTCTTAACACCGTAAATATCACGGCCAGTACATTCGCCTTTAATTGAACCTGCTGGGTTATCGTTATCAAATACTACAACACCAGATGACTCAATAACATCAAAAATTAGTTTTTCTTTAGCACGAGCTAGAGCACGAGCTGCTTCAGTGATGTGTGCAGATACTACATCCCATTGTGATTGCTCAATTTGTTCTTGAGTGATTTTAACAACTAGGCCACGTTGTAGGAATTGAGCTTTAATAACTGAGTTCTGACCACCAGCTAGGCTGAATTCTGGGTATTCACCACCTTCTGCACGATCAACATTAGGAATGTTGCCAGCACCTAACCAACGATAGGTGATGGATTCACCTTGCATGTTATTATGACGAACGGTACGTAGTAAACGCTCACCAACCATTTGCATTTGAACTGCTTCTTGTACGATAGTAGTATATACTTTATTTAGATTCTGAGCAGAATCTGGGGTAGCAACAGCATCTTTGATTTTGAAGCTAATTTTTTCTTCTGCGTCGTAACCACCATTTAGTACAATTTGGTATAGATCTTCTATTTTCATATTATGTATATTTCCTTTGTAAAATTTATTTATTAAATACTATATATTTGTAAAGAATTAACGGAAGTGTAGTCCAAATTCAATAACAGCGTATCCATTTGAGTAGGTAATAAAAGTACCCATACCGTCATTACGGGAGTTTGGAATCTGATTTAGAACAGAAGCAGTAGCTTGATTAGTAGGAGCTACTACACGATCTAAGAAGTTGTGATTACCAACTACAGCACCAGTGGTTGGATCTTTATAAGTGCGTACGGCAGTGATCTGACCAACAACTGCAGCTAGATCAGTAGTACCAAAACCATGTTTAGCACAAGGAACAAAGTTAGATTCACGATCATAAGTAACGAAACCGCCACGAGCATACTCTGAAGGCATACCTACGAATGCTGCGATACCACGTAATGGAGCTGAACGTACAGTAGCTACGTCTTTAACTACTGGGTATTGTTGATGATAGTCACACATAAAGCTAATCACTGGTTGGATGTTAAAGTTAGTACCAGTTAAAGTAGCAGGGTTGATATTGTCACCACCAGCGTGTTGGAATACATTGTACTGAGCAACACCAACATAGAAAGATACTTCGTTGTTTAGGGTAGTACCAGTGAAGAATGACTTAACTACTGGCTCGCCATCAGTAACTAGTTGACCTTTGAAGTTTTTAACACCAGCAGCAACGTCTAGTGCGGTGTAACGAACTACTGCTTGAGCATCAGCAGTAGCTACAGAAGTTGCAAGACCAGTTGCATAAGCTTTAGCTTCAAAACGAAGACCAGCTGGAACTACTGCACCGTTTACATCTAGTGCAACAATTTTACCTGAGCCAATTACAATATTAGCGCGCTTATCAGTATCAAAACGTTGAATAGGTAGATAAGGAGCTACTTTAAAACCACCAGCAGGTGCAATACCATCAGATAGGCCATTACTAGGAGTCATAACAGTCTGAGGAACGTCGTAACCACCTACATCTACAGTGTTTAATGCATAATCATTATATTTCATAATTTATTTATCTCCGGGATATAATATTTATTGAATCGTATATTTTTGTTTAATTTTTTTAGACAATTCTTTAGCTAAAGAATATCCATGGTTTGTTACTGTATCTCTAAAAATCTCGACAAAATCTTTGTGTTGGATTACGTCATTTTTAGCAAATGAAGATGCACTGTCAAATAACTCTAGCATTAATTTCTCTTGCTCGTCAATTTCAGAATTTTGATTAGAATCTTCTATTGCGATCTCTACAGGAACTTGTTTTATTTCAGTATCAACCTCAGTCTTATGTTCTACTGGAGCAGATTCTTCTTGTAAGCTATCGATTAGTTCTATAGCTACTTGAATCTCAGCTAGAGACTTATCTGCAACTTTCTCTTTAAATGCTTCTTTTTTAGCTGCATCTTTTATCTTAAACAGAGCATTATCAATTATAGCACTTTTTAATTTAGATTGCAACTCTGTGATCAAACTACCTTTTATGTTTAAATCTCTGCGTAAAGCATCTATTTCTTGTTTTTGTAAAGAGGTGGCAGAAACCGTAGCAGAATCTTGTAGAGAAACTACAGAAGTCTGGATACTTTCAATTTTTGCAGAAAGATCTCCAATTGCAGCTAACAGCTCTGACTTAGAAATAACATCAGCAGCAACTTCTTCTACTACTTCAGGGGTATCGCCTTCAGCTTCAACTGCTGGAGTAGCTTCTTCTTGTACACTTTCTTTAGCAACAACAGTATTTTCTAAATCCTCTACTGTCATATCTTTAGCAATTAATTCTTTAAAGCTTTCGATTTTTTCTGATAAGAAGTCTTTATCAGCTGAGTCTTCTAAAGTATCTAGAAGTTTTAAAGCAATAAAAAGATTTTGTTGAGAGTTTAGAGGTAATAGCTTATCCTCTACAAATAAATAATCTGAATCTGTTTCACTATCTTTTACTTCTACAGTAGAAGCTATTTTGTACTCTTTATAAAGAGCAGAAAGATCAGCTAGTTTTGATTTCAGATCACTAATAGTAATCTTCATGGTTTGTCCTTTAATTTTATCATTGTCAATTATTTCTAATTTTGAAGAATTTATATTATCTAAAATATAAGTATGAGTAGCAGTATCTGCAGGATCATCTTCAAAACTAATATGGTCAAATTTAGAGGAATCTACGATTATGAAAGCTTTTCTTCTATTATAAGTAGTCCCTGGTATGTGATTGCATTGATATACAACACTAGCACAAATGCTACAATAAGCACTAAAAGAATCGCCTGCAACAGATACATGACCTCCTCGGCTATCTTTTAAATCTAATATTTTTTGTTTATCGTATATAGTACCTTCTATATACAAAGCTCCAAGCCCTTTTGTAATATTATTTTTATACAAAGGTGAACTAAGATATTTATTAACAGCGGACACTAATTCTGGCGGGTTACTAGCAACCTCTATAGCTTCATACAAACTACTTTTTGTATCGACTGTATTAATATAATACGCTTTTGAAATAGGGCCTACAGATTTAGAATAATGTCTTTTTTGAAGTACTTTTGGATAAGGTTCTAGTAAAGTATTAGCCCCTTCTTTCAATGCTTTTGGTGTATAAAATACATTATTTTTATTTATAATACCAGCATGGGAAGCTTCTATTTTTACATTAACTTTTTCTGGTTGTGATTTTAAAACAGCACTAGAATCAGATATAGTAAAATAAACGTCATCTTTAAATTGCATTTAATCTCCTTCTTTTAATATTTCACTAATAAGTGAATCTACTATTAAATTAATTAACTCTTCCTTATTAAATGAATCTTTTAATTCTAAAACATTATCATAAATATTTTCTATTATATCATAATTTATAGAAGATAGCAACATTTTATTTTTTGCAAAATCTAATATATTTATTATATCAGATTTTTTATCATAATGCAAATCAAAAGAGTCTTTTATCTTCTTTCCAGAAGATACAGAACTTTTTACTAGAGCGTTTCTATTAGCACCTTGTCCTGTTGTATTTTGTTGTGTTGTAGATTCTTTTTGAATATCAGCTTTTGTCATATCTTTAATATGTTTAGTTGCAAATTCTTTAGTTATTAGACCACCTTGGAACATATTTAAGTAATGAGACTCTAATTTAACCCTAGCATCTAAATCATTCTCATTGAATGCTAAATATACTCTATCTTTCTTAGGTATGTTAATACTATCAGCATAGTAATCAGACTCTAGTAATAACTCTGTAAATAAAGTATTTGATATGAAGTTAGTCAGAGTTTTTTGATAAGCCCTGACGTCGTCTTTTAGTGTCTGAGATATAATACCAGCAGAGCCGCCTGTAGTGTTTCCACCTATAGCTAAATCTACTTGAGAAATATTTAAACCAGCTAGAACTCTATCTCTATAGTACGTCAAGTAGCTTTCCAATCTCATAGCCTGAGATTCACTTCCTAACATATTTATTTTAATTCTATGTGGTGTTGCAACACCTCCAGACTCATTCATCTCATCTATAATAGATGAGTACAAATTAACTTCTGGTGTTCCATCTGGTAATCTACCTGCTGGTTTATCTTTGTCACCAACTTGAACATGAACAAAAGGAGATGCGTGCCTATATATCAGCAACTCAGTGCATTCTTCTATATTTCTTAATGCTGTTATATCATCCTTTACGGCTTCAAGAGGAGGGGTTCCAATTGTCACTCCAGTCCTTTTATTATGGTAAATATGTAAAATATCTTCAGCTTTAAATATCTTAGTTAATTCTGATGTAATTCTATGTCTGTACTTAATTATATTACCTTTCTTATCATTAGCTGTATCTATAGTAGGTGCAGCTAACACATAAAGACCAGAGATTGGTTTAATTTCTTTTTCACCTACATATCTTACATTACCAGTAGAATTAGCTTCATTTCTGTATTTAAGGATAAAACAATTATTAAAATTTACTAAATTTTCTACAACTTCGTCAATAAATAATTCAAAAGGTAATCCAGTAGTGTATTCAATTTCTTCTAGTCGTTTATTTATATAATCAACATTTCTTTTATTCTCACCTACTATCTCTATACCTTCTTTTGTAATAGCTTGTCTCTTCTTTTTAAAAGCAGAAGCTACAAAACTTTCACAATCTATAATTCTCCCATGCTCTGATAAGTCATACTCCATTTCAGTGTATCTATCAAATCCAGTATTAAGAATGTTACTTAGTATATATCTCATGTTAACATTCTTATTTGTTTTTAATTGGGATACAGAAGCATCTAACAGCTCATTAGAAATACCATTTTCTTCTATTGTCATTATTAACCTCTTTGTAATAAATCCAAAGTATTAAGTACATCTTCAATAGAAGTACATTTAACTGTATTATTTTTAATATTATTATCTAAATTATTAAACTCTGGAATAACATTTATATTGTTAGTAGTTTGTAATTCAGCTGGAACTTGATTAGCTGGAATGTTAGGTTTTGAATATAAAAGATCCGATAGATTTTTTATCTCATCTGCTAGATTGTTAGCAGATATAACATCTTTATAATTATACACTATCCATGGATCATTGTCAACAGTTTTTCTTATTTCTTTTTCTTCGTCTAAAACATCTTTAATCGCATTATCCATGATCACATCTAATCTATGATCTTCTATGAAATCTTTTATAGAACAATCTAATAAAGATATTTTAGGCAATCCTTTGACAAATGGCTTATCGTATATAATCACTTGAACATTAGAATCATCTGTTTTTACTACTTCTACTACTTTTTTATTATAATCTTGTAAAGCGTCTTTAATCAAATCTGATTCTAGATCAGATTTGGTAAGTGTATTATAAGTACCTTTAGAAGCACATCTATCTCTAGCTTCTTTCTTAGCTAAAGCATATACAATAGAAGATAACATGTTAATCATGTCTATTAGTTTTTTTAGTCTTCTTAAAGTTTCCAAAGTATCGTCAGAGGATCTGTTAATTTCGCATTCAAAGAATGCTTTTAATGACAGTATTTGTTCAATGTAACTATTAAAGTCAGAGACTGCGTCATCTACGACTGATGTTAATTCTTTAAATAAGTTATCTAACCCTTCTTTAGATTTAGCTATCTTATCACTTATTTCTCTAGCATTAGTATCTAACATTCCAATGTTAAAGTTACTAATCTTGTCTTTGGCGGCCTTTAGGTCAAGCATTTCTTTAACAGAAAGAGTACCAGAAATAGGAGAAGTTAACATAGAATCAAATGGGTTTAGATTGGCAGTCTGAAGCAAGCCAGCATATTTATCACTTGGTATTGAGTTTGATAAGGTGTTATAAACTGATATTGGATATTTTCCATCTACTTTTTCAACAGTTGTTCCTGGCATGTACTCTTTAACAAGACTGTCAATAACATTGTCAGGCAATGTAGTCAATAAAGGTGCTATCTGTTCAGAAGTAAATCCCTTAACTATGTTTTCATTAGTTGGTAGTATGTCCTGTATGTTTTTTAAATAATCTATAAAACAGTTTAAATTCAATTGACCTAGATTTATTGAAATATTTATATTTGCAATAAGCTTCCCTACCAATACTGAAATTATTCCTTTTATAAAAGAGTTAAGAGAAATAGAAGATAACTTTCTAAGAGAAGTTATCATTAAGTAGGCATTTAGGAGCAATACAATTAATTTTAATATGTCAGGAATACATTGATTTTTAAATACATCGATAGCTTGACATGGATTTAAATCACCAAGTTTAAATAAATCTTTATATAAATTTATAGATGCATCTAGCTCTGTAAAGTTAAAATTACTATTAAATTTAACAGATGGAAACTTATACTCTGGTTTACAATCAAAGCACTTATCCTTAGCATTTTTGACTAAATCTTGTACTATTGGATTTAATATTTTAGGTCCAGGGTAATTTGAATTTATTTTTTGTTTTATAACTTGAGGTGGTGGATCGTAGTTGTCTTTATTATCTGTGATATCTTTATAATTACTATTTATCTTATCATGTAATTGAACAAGACTGATCAATAAGCAGTCATTATCCTCTAACCCTTTTGCAAAAGTATTAGCAATTAATTGAGCAGAATATATTTTGGATAATACGCTATTATCAACGTCAGTACTATTTAAAGATAGATCCATTATAATGCTGCTCCTACCAACATAGATGCTGGATTAACAAATGAAGGTATAAAAGGAAGTGTTGTAGTTATTGGTCTATATTTATAATATACAGTACCTTTTATATTAGGTTGAATACCTGTTGTATTTAAATACAATGGTAGTTTATAAGTAGTTGGTCCCCAGACTATCAAGTTTTTATTCCCTGGGGGAGTGCTGGTAAAAGTACCATCTGGAGTTGTTGTTGTATGCGTGTGGCTTGCAATAACTTTTGTAAGTTTTTCCAACTCTTTATTAACACTTTTCATCCAAATGTCTAGTTCCTGACGATATTTTTTAAAATCCTCATGAGTTGGGAAATCAGAGGCAGCCTCTTTATACAACTGATCCCAAGCTGCACTTGCCCTTTGTTCTGCTTGTCCTAGTGGGGTAATTGCCGGTATTATATTCATATTGAAAAATCCATTTAAATTTATTGTATTTTATCTTCGCCTAAAACAGTACCTAGATCTCTTATTAGATTTATACATGACACAAACATTGGGTATGTTATATAAACTTCACCATACTCGGAATAATACTCCTGTCCAAAAACCTCTTTGATAGCTTCTATGACATCTTTGTTCTTAGTCTTATCTAATTTTATTCTAATATTAGAGAGTTTAGCTAAGAGTTCATCTGATACTGTCTTTGCTTCTGTTAGTATTTCTTCATTAGTCATTTTTTAATTACTCTGGTGGTGAAAAGCAACAATTAGTGGCTAAGAAATATTCTGAGTAATCGTAAGGAAGACTTGATAGATCTACTTCTGTAGTAAAACCTTCGTCAAAAATAAATGGAAAATTAGACAAAGTAGTGTATACAGCATAAGGATCTTCATCACCTGGATAAAATTTTATACTTTTACTAGTATAACTAGAATTTGAAGAATTACCAACAATTGAAATAATATTTGAATAAACTCCAGAAAGAGAGGAGTAATACTTCAACATTATTGTTGAATCTTCATACAAAAGATCAGCATCATTTAAACCAATCAGATCCAAGTCTCCAGTAGAGATACCATCAATATCAAATCTTACAGTAGTTTGATTGGTGTAGATTTCTAAATAGCCTCCTTCATGTTCACAAGCAGATTCAAAAGGAGGGATTCCCTCTAAATCTACAGGTACATAGTAGTACTGATATTGTCCATTTTTAAGTAAAACGGACAATTGTAGCACCATACCCCCAAAATAGTATGCTTCTTCAAAAGACACAGAATTTTGAGTAACTATCAGCTCCGGTAGTACCTCTTCGTAAGCTGGCATTACAGACCAACTCATAGATTGAATTGAACTCTTATTAGTTATTTGAAGAATATCTACTTGGATAGTAGAAGGACTTATAAAATAAGGGGAGGAGAGAGTAACTACAACGTTCCCATTAAATCCACTAGTGTTAATACTTTTAAGTGGCAGATCATTTATTTTAAGCATTTAATATAGTTCCTGTGTCAGCAGATAATTCAATTTTTAATTTGACTAGTTTTTCTGTAGTAGAGTTAGACTCTATTAAAACATCTACTGGTATAGCATTTGTATATACAGCACCAAGCACGGAAGTATTAATACTGAGTGTACTAACAGAATTAGCAAAATCTGTATATGATTTAGTAGTAGATGTTCCTAGTTTTACTTTGACTGTATACAGAGCAGAATCTGAAACAGAAAAAGAAAGGGTAATAATATACGGATAATTTAAGATTGCCCCGCAAATATAAAATCTTTTTATATCATAAGAAAAAGATTTACAGGCTACGTATACAGATGAGTTAAATTCTTTTAAAGAATCTGATTCAGGATCAAAATACATCAATCCTATATCATCTGTAAGATTTGAATCAATGTTTAACGTAACAGACATTTTTTATTACCCCTTGTTTATAATTTACGCTTTTTAACTATATTCTTATTTTGTAAAGTATTATATTTTACCACATAATTGGATCTATTTGCAATAGGTTGTTTTTTAGAGCTAAAAGAAATTGCAAAATCATCTGAAATCATATAATCCTCCGGTACTTCCACGGAATTGTCTCCAATATTTCTATTAGAGGCACCATAAGCAAATTTAAATCCACCTACCTCCAATAGTCCTTTTAGCGTACTAGAGTATTCTTTTTTAAATCCAAACAAAGCGATCATAAAGGCGTCTAAATCGTGGTCTCCGATTTTTTTAGAAACACAACCATAAACTACCCTACCTTTATTTCTAGATTTTTGAACATAGTTTTTCATTTGTGAAATTATGTCCTTATCTTCATCTTTATCTAAAGATAATAATTGTTTTTCTAGAACTTGAACAGCATTTTGAACAATAAACTGTTTCATTCCTTGCTTAAATGTTTCGTCTGAAGTCGGGTCTTTGACCTCTATGCTCGATCCAAAATCGACGGCTTGTACATCTACTAGCTTCAGGTCAGGGCTATCTAGATCTACTTTTCCTTTTTGAGTTTCGCCAAACATTCTTAATTCGCCGATCTGTGTAGCACCGAATCCGGCATCTACGTAGATATGGTCAGCTCTGACCTTCCTATTAATCTTTATTATAGTGTCTATTGCTTTTTGTTGTGTCCAACCTTCTAATGCTACTTTATCTTTCCTGATAATATAAAACTGAGGGTTTAGTTTGTCATACGCTATAGTTACTATTCTAGTACCAACTTGATCATGGTTCCAATCTACTCCTATGATTGTTATATATCTTGATCTATCAGAAAGTACATCTAAAAGAGTTACTCTGTCTAATTTGGAACAAGCTTCTTCTATAAAAGGTATTTGGAATATACCATTAGAAGAAGCCCCGTACAAGGCAAGACACTCTTGTATATAACCTATCTCATCCATGTCTCCTCTTAGTTGATTATCGATTTGATCACTGTAGTGAGGAATTACGAAAGAAGGGTAATGGAATTCTTTAGTGTGTTGCTCTTGAGCAGCGTTATATAAGTTTAACTCTCCTTTTGGTGTTCCAGATTTCCAAACAGCTACATCTGGGTTATCCATGAAAATACCTGCAAGAGATGTGATGGCTTTGGCTGGAATGTCATCGCAATTATGAGTTATAAATCCATTAGCAATATACGAGTGACTCTCATTTACTGTTAAGTTATATACTTCCTCAATACCAACATATTCTACACTAACTAACTTAGATATTTTATTAGTTGATAAAAGAATATCAAATGCTTGTTCTATTGGTAACCATCCTTTAGAAGTCATTACTGGATGGTTATTAGTACAAACAAGAGAATCCCCGTTATCAAACGTATACTTATAGACTTTTTTAAAACCAGTAGAACTACTGTTTGTAACGGTATTTTCTTTAATCATGCCATCTACAAGACTATATACAACGTCCCCAATCTTTATATTTTTAATTGGAACCATACCATTTGGGGTTGATATCAAAGTATCCCCAGTTAGACATTCGTCTAGCCAAATAGAGTCAGCAGGTTGCCCCCTTATGCTGTCGCCGTTTTCACCTGCAGTGAATCCCATTAATATTGAACCAGTATTAAATTCTAGCATATGAGCAGGAGAAGCTTTTGAACGTACAATTGGATTAACTTCAAAACTATTGCAAAGTAACTTAATTGTATTTACAACTTCATCTGTTTGTACTTGGTACGGGGATACTAATAAAGCCCTGTGTCCAGTGCCTTTTGAACCCCTGTCAGTCATACACTTATGTATTATTTCCATAGCCAGTGTCATAGTATTATGAGTAACAATATAATCTCTTGTGGCAAGATATAAACTGTTTTTGGAATCTACAGAAATACATTTTACTGGTCTTGTTTCTACTTTATCTATAGAGGTAACAATTAATTTATCATTTGTTCTTGATAAATTGAACATTAAACTATTATAATTATTTGAATATACTTTATAACCTAAAGATGATATTAACTGTTTTAAATTATAAAATAATGTAGAATTGTTTGTTTTAAGTTTGACAATTTTATATGAGTCTATAGGAGCTTTACTGCCTTCTATGATTCCTTTTAATAGTTGTTCTCTTTGCTCTATAGATGATAGTAAGTATTGTTCTGGTATGTGATCTATACTTTCTGATGCTTTACTTGCTAGTATATATCCAAAAGTATCAGGATCTATTGGTAGTTTTTTATGAGAGTATTTTACGGGAGCAGTTACCCTAACACTAATTCGATTGCCAATACCAAGATCTATTATGTCTTTAGTAGATAATACTTTTGTATCTTCTTCAGAATTTATGTAAACTTCCCATAAATGATCTTCATCTGCAACCACAGAAGTTCCGGTATCAAAAGTTATATTATAGCAGTTCCTATCATATTGGTACTCTGTTGCAAAAGTTATATCAGTTGGGTTTCCAAGTTCATCAAAAACTTGATCCCCTGCTTTTAACTCACCCATTGTTTTCCAACCAGATGGTGTTGGAATGGGTGTATTAACATCTAACGCCTTACCAGCCCTTCTCCCCATCCTTACTACTTTAGATCTAGCAGTACAAGAAGTGATGAATTGTTGATACCATCTGCCTTTAAATAATCTTTTATCTTTATGCTTATTATTTATATCACAATAAGATTCCATAAAGTCATAAGAATTGTACACAGCTTTTATAGCATCTATCTCTTCTTGAGAAGAAGTTGCTGTTATTTCTTTAAAAACATCTCCACCCAGTTGCTTCTCTGCCAGCCCAGACCCACTGCAAGGAATAGTTCTCCTACCGTATTTCTCATATTGAGTCTGGATGCACTCCTCGCACATCTTATTTATATCTTTATTATAATTTTGTTCTTCTAAATAATCTTTCCAATAAATTTCAGATAATTTTAATACTTCGGACGAAGTATCATCTTCGTCCTCTATATTTATTAGATCTATTTTTGAAGTGTCAGTCACGCTTTTTATTTCCATCTAAAGAGAGTTTAGTAAAATCATTATAAACATGAAATGATTTTCCTACTAAGTATTGAAGATAATCTATAAATAGTTTATCGTCTCTGTTTTTAGCTGTATAGCTGAAACTAATTGTTCTTAGTGTTATTAAAGGTATCACTGAATGTTTAAGAAATATATCCAAATCTTTCCTATCTATAGTTTCTATGTCATCAACAATTATGTCGGTAAAAGAAGTACCTCTGTACCCTTCTTTAGCTACACTGTATCTAGTATGGAATAAGATCCTACTGCCATTCTCAAATATAATATTTGCATTAAATGGGAGTACTCTTGCACTTTTATTCTTATCCTTTATATACTCTTTACATCTTTCCAATACATCCATATTGATACATACAAAAAGTATATTTGAATTTTTATTATTAGTTGCAATAGTTATAGCGTGATCTAACAAAGCTGTAGTCTTTCCCTTTCCTCTTGGTAAGAATACAACATTATTTTCATTAGTTTTCATAATTAATCCTCTTAATTAGTTTTTTATTAAAAATATTTAATTTGTTTAGTTATATTAGTATAACTTGTTATTGAACAAAAGTCAATAGTAGTTAAAACCTAAGGCATTCTGTAAACCCTCTGAACGTTTGTTTAGGTAAATACTTGTATTGATGATTGAGTCTTAGTATTTCTTGCTCTCTTTTCCAAGCTTGGTATAAAAAGCATTTTTCTTCATAGAGGATCTCTACTTTATAGTTACATTCTAGATTAAAATATTTGTATCTTTGTTTTGTAGTCTTAGTAGTTAAACCAACCTTATAAAAAGACTCCTCTTCATTGTACAATCTAACTAAATATAAGTAAGAAGGGATATCTTTATTTTCTGGGCGTTTTGTAAAATACTTTTCTGAAAACATGCCTTGCGGTAAGCATTCTATACATCCAGATTTAGCATTTAAATGAGAATCAGGAGATTGTAAAAACTCTCCGTGAAGAGTGCAAGTTATAATTCCTTTTGTCCTGGCATCAACGTAAATAAACTTTTCATAAGAATATTTATCCTTATGAATTAACCTGGCTTTGGTTTCAAATTGCTCTTTAGTTTTCTTTAGGTTGCCTGCACACGCAGGACATCCTTTACCTGCTAAGTGATTAGCCACCTTTTGAAAAACTTCTCCATGTTCTTTACAGAAATAAAGAATTGAGTCTTTCTTTTTATTTAAGTACTTAATAGTATCAGATGTGGGGTAAGTATATAGGTTGTTATGAATACTACTTGCTTCTACAATAAATTGAGAGTAGGTATAACGACCTCTTGTATCCCACCTAGCTATTTTAGCACACTCTGGGCATCCTTGTTTTTCATTAACATGCTTATTAGGAGATTGATAAAAAACATGAAGAGCCTCGTTGCATATTATTTTTAATTTAGTTTGAGAATTTATGTAGATTGACTCATCATAATTGTATTTATCTCCGATGCACAGCTTTAGCTCTTATTATAAAAGAGGAAAGATCAGAACATCTTTTACTTTTAACGGAACCCATTATATCAATCCACGTAGTGCTGCGGCCTCATTGCCCAACAACAATGCCCTATCATTTAATCCAGACTTTGATAACTTATTCAAAGCTTGTTGTCTTGCTGTTAGTGTTTGTCTATTGTCAATCTGCGGAGAATATATTTCAATTTTATTTATAGAATTAGCAAATTTTCTTATAGACGAATCGTTGGATACTGAAGATGAGATACCCATCCCAACTAAAGAGGCGGCAGTTAATCCTGCTACAAATCCTAAAGTAGGTCCAACGGCTAAGCCAGCTCCACGTAGTAGTCCCCAGTTAGCAGCAGTTTTTGCTGGTGTTAATGCACCACCTAAGGCCACCCCTAACCTACCTCCGTAGATAGCAGCAGCAGGAGCTATCCAGTTAGTCATTAATTCACCAGGGTCTTGCATCTCCATCATACCATACCCTAATAGACCAGCTACTGCGGCTGATGGCAAAACGTTTGTTAACCTATTCCACATATTCGGGTTAGCTTGAAAATTTAAACGGTCTCTAGTTGTCACTCTACCTAGCATTTCACCCATTGCTGATAAGTTACCTCTACTGAGTGGATTTACAACTGCAACTCCTCTCCTTAAGTGATCTGCACTAGAAGCTCTCCAAGCATTCCCCCATCCCATCCCATAACCATACTTTAAAGATCTTGGGTTAAGATTGGTCCACGTACCACTATGCATTCTATGCTCAGCCCAACCGTAGCCACCTGCAACATTTCCGCTTTTAAACATTTCTCCGTTATTTAAATCTACACCTCTTACGTGAGGTTGGAAAATATCATCATCTGTTAAATTTGCATAGTTAGCCTTTTTACCTAACCTGTCATTTATTAAATCTTGATCATAAGCCGCTCTAAATTTAAATAAATCTTCTTCGTTCTGAAGATTAGACACACCTCTTAATTGTTCTGGTAATTGTGATTTTAGAACATCTTCTTGAATACCAGCTAATCCAGTTATTGGTGAAGTTCTCTGGTCAAGCCATGGAGTTTTTGCTCCATGTAAATTACCTGTTACTTTATCAAATCTTCTGCCTGTTGTTGTGGTAATTGTTTGACCACTATGTATAACAATAGGATTTCCCTGCCAATCTAAAACTGGAACTCTTTTATCAGGTGGGAAAATAGTTTCTTGTGGACGAACAACCGAATTGCCTTCTGCATCTAATACTGGCTTATCAAAAAGATTTGTTTTAAATCCAGAGTAAGCCGCTGTTAATTCATCAGCTCTTGGATCATATCTTTTTGCAAACATGCTCTTAATAAATGGCATGTTTTTTCTTCGATTATTAGTAAAATCTTCTGCCTGTTTTGCTACATCTGCATCTATTTGTTCTTTAGGTATATGAAACCTATTTGCGTCTAATTGCCTTCTGCTATACAGGTCTACGTTACTTTTAGGTGCTACAGATTTTGGATGATACTTATCATATTGCTCGGGCAGTATTTTTGGAAAGTGTTGATAAGGTAATCCAAAAAGACCTGGTTTATCTATTTTAGCAAATTTTACAGTATCTGCGACAACAGGACTAGGAAAAATATTTAGTGGGTTTTTACCAAATGGTTGATTAGTTCTTACATTAGATATGCTATTATTATAATTTGTAAAAAGTGGTTTATTTCCTATTATCCTACTTATCGGTTTAGATTTGGGAGTATTTCTAGATATTTTTACATTTCTAGGTACTCTTACCGTAGCTTTTACAGCTTCTGCACTTCTATAAGTAGTATTTGGATTTGCTGTGTTTATCTCTTCTCTTGTAAGATGAGGCCATTTATTTTTTAATCCGGCCCTCCACGCCTTAGTCGCAGTAACGTTGTTGATATAATTTTGGAAAGATGATCTTAATGTATCAGTAGAAACTGGAGCTAAATTGCCTGTAATATTACGATTTAACTTAGCTTGCTCGGTAGAATACCAAGGTAGGGTCCCGAATGGATCACGAGTTAATCTGACACTATTATTTATTTCAGACCCGTTATATAGCATTGGAGCATTTAATGACATTTTATTGTCAAAAGATGATCCTGGGCCAGACACAGGAAATGCCCCCGAGTTTTTAGATGTAACGGGACTAAAGGTGTTAGCCATAGTAGTAGACTGAAAACCACTTGTTTGTGGTAATTGCATGTTAAGAGTGGCTGCCTCTAAGCCGATCATGCGAGGTTTGATATTACTTTTACTACCTAAATCAGTTCCATGTAAAAGAACATTAAACAGGTCGTCATCTAAGTCATTAAAACCTAGTGGGGTGTTATTATTAGTCAATACATATACCTCTTATTCCTATCTCTAAATTCTACAAACCCAGTACCTAAATACTGTTCGTCATAAAATTGATAAGATACTGGAACATCTTTGTACTTATCTTTTTCAGTTGAATCGTTTACCTTTCCTGGATTTATTGCCATAGCTGCTAAGCCTGCTAATCCTAACGCCATTAGTGGTGCCTTACCACCAGATTCTTTTGCAGAATTAAAAACCGGGTTAACTAATTTGCCTTTAAATGGTGTTGTTGCTTTTGGTATTTCAAATTTAGATATAAACTCATGGAGAACTTCTGGAGTCCCTCCTTCGTCCAGTATTTGAAACATGGTATCAGTAAATAATGTTCTATCAAAACCATTTATATTACCAGCGTACATCGCATCAAAATTTTGTGCATGCTTAGATATAGCTTCTCGTACACTATATATGTTTTTAGAATATTGTTTTGTAGACATTTTACCCAGTGTCTGAGTAGTACCTGTTTCAGAATCGTATATTAATTTTTCTGGTGCATAGAAATTACCAGGAGTATTAGTTTCTTTAGTAAATCCTTTTTGTTTAAAGTCACTAATGATTGATCTCATAGTGTCTAAGAATTTTCTATTTACTTCATCTGGATGAGACTCTCTTATTTTTTTAGCTAGATCTGCTATTTCAGCAGTTATATTATTTTTTCTTAAGTCGTCAATGTGTTGTGAAAACTTTTGATATATTTCTAATGTATCAGTGGCGTCAGATGCAGCAGTATGCCTTTCATCAACACCATTAAAGATATTAGTAAAAAAGTTAATATTTAATCCAGTAGTTGCTAACTCTTTTTCAATTAACCCTTGTTTAGCTAAATTCCCTAAAAACATTTTAGTAATATCCATTTGTTCTACAACTATAGTACCTTTACTAGCATTTAAATCACGAACAAATGCTGAATAATGGTCATACGCTTCGTTTAGTTTTCCAACATAACTATCAAAATCACTAGAACTTCTGTGTTTTAAATATTTAGCTTGAAATATAAAATCTGCTTCTCTCATTGATTTTTGAACAGCTAAAGGTCTTGCACCAAAGCCAATCATTTCTCTAGAGATTGGATCTATTTCAATATGAGACATATTTGCTCGTATTGCATCTATAGTACCTTTAGATATTTCTCCACTGTTAACTGCAGCCTGTATCATGTTGTTTTCAAAGTTCATATTTTGCATTAAAAGAACATTACCTTTAGATATTTTACCTAAAGTATTTAAAACCCCTTCCTCTACACTCGTAGTTGTTCCGTTAGTGTACGAGTTAAACAAAGAATTAAAAACGCCTTGGTTGTACATTTTCTCTGAGAAGGTGCCATTAGATTTCTTCATTCGGTTTTCTAATTCTTTTAAACTGCCTACTTTAAAAGGCATGTGTTCAGTTTCATACGAACTTTTGACATTATTTTGTAGATCAATACTAACAAGACCTTGTTGCCATATGCTGCTCTTTTTAAAATCTAACCCTGTTGTTTCAATATCATAAGAATAAATACTAGCAGAATGACCTATATTTTGTAAAGGATTTGGTGGGCCTGTAAGTATAGGTTGTGGTACAACAGGCGGTACTGGAGTAGGTGCAACTTTTGGTGGTTTAGGCTTTTTAGGTTTTTTAGGTTTTGGAGCCGTATTAACCGTAGGTGCTGGAGTTGGCGTAGTATTAACCGGAGGTTTTGGTGTAGGCGCTGGAGTTGGCACTACTGGTTGTTGCACAGGAGTAACAACAGGTGGTTGTACTATAGGCTCTGGTTTAATAGGAGGTGTTTGAGTACCTACAGCTAAAGAATTAACTGGTGATGGTTTATTAACTATTTTTTCCTCTGCCTGTACTGCCGGTTTTGTTTCAGTAACAGTAGTTTCAGGTACTATCGGTTTTACATTAGTTTCACCTACTTGTTGGGTAGGTTGGACATCTTTTAAGTGTGTTAATAATTTAATGTCTGATTTAGGTTTTTCTTCGACTGTTGAAACTTGTGGCAGACCACTCTCTTTTTGAATTACATCGGATTTAGTAGTAAAAGGATAAGTATTCCCATCGTCTATATTAATACCTGTTGGCATTTTTGTATAAGACTGTGGGGTGGGTTTAGATGGCATTAAGTTTTTAATGCCTTTGGGTTTTTCTTTTTCCTCTACTGGTGTTTTCTTCTCAGTAAAATCTAAAGAACCTTGATCAGGATTTGTAAAGATAGTTACCTTGTTAGTAGTTTCTTTTGGTATTGTATTTTTTGCTACAGATTCTTCAGTAGGGCTAGTTAATTGAAATGTAGGTTCAGTAACTTTTTCAGGTACACTAGATTGCTTGCTTAAAAGTGAAGAGGTCAACTCTTCTCTAGAAACCTTTCCTCCTAAATATTTATAAGCACTATTGATAGATGTCTTTAAATGTTTATTAATATTTTTATCTTGCCCAGAAAGGAAATCCTCAAACGTTTGAGGATTTCCTTTCGAGTCTAAATGAAGACTCGAAGGACCTACATCGAAAATTTTAAAACCTTCTACTTCATTATATAACATATTTCTTGGTTTTGGATCTACTTGTAATCCCAATTCAGAAAGTATTGCTATATCTTTTATTAATTGTGCTAAATGTCCTGGAGTAGCTTTTGTAAAATCAGTACTTCCGACAGCTTTTTCCATAACTCTGTAGGTTGTAGATCTCGCTCCATTAGTAAAATGACTAACACTATGTGTTTTCATAACATTTTTAGGAAAAAGTTCAGAATTACTAGCATCTTTTAAAAATTGTTCACTAGCTACTTCTGAACTGTGAACGACAGTGGTGTAAGGTTTAACTCTTACTACTTTATCAGGATCATTTTTTAGTGTGTATACACCACTTACTTCTCCACCACCAGTACTGATATTCTTATCAAATTGTTTTATTAGATCATCTTCAGTACTTGTAGAGCTTTTACCTATTAAACTTTCTTCTCCACCTATATGTAAGTCAACTTTTTTAGTTTCTTTTTCTATACTCGACATCAGATTACGGTCAACAACTATTTGATTTTTTTCAAAAAATAGTTGATCAGGATTTGCACCAGTAGCATCATAATTATATTTTTTAACACTATACCCAGACTCTTTTAATTTATTTAAAGAGTCTGCCCCAAAATAATTTTCAAGATCAGTTAAACTTTGAGTCCCGTATGCATAGTCTCTATCTACGGCTCCTCTTTCTTCTAAGATATCTGAAACTTTTGAAAATAACGTACTATCTTTTTCTAAAGCTGCATCTAAAATACTACGCCCAGGACTTTTTTCATGGAAAGGTCCTCTGCCCTGCTTATCTTCTAATCGATAAATTTCACCCTTCTTTGGAAAATCCTCTGGAGTTGTAAAATAAGGTAGTATTTCTACGACCCCATTTTTTTCGTTAATAATTCCTTTATTTTTTCCTAATTGAATAATAGCTTGTTTTTTTTCTTTGGTTAACCCTGCTAATAATTTTGAGCTTATCAATGCATTATCAAAAGACGGATACCCTTTTGCAGAATGAATTTTAAAAAATTCATCAACATCCTTATAAAAAGTTTCTTGTCTTTTTTCTAAAAGTTTTTGACTGTATTCGCCTCGACTGTTTAGTCCCAAAGTTTTTAAATATAGTTCTAAAGCATCTTCTGCAGGTTTTTGTTCAGCGTTAGTAAGGTTACTTAAATTAGACATTACGCATCCTTATTTTATTAATTAAAAATTATTTATTTTTGCTTGTTTTAGAAACTCTAGGTATTCTGTATTATCAGCAAAAATCATAGTTTCAGTAATAAATTTATATTCTATTTTATGATCTTTATAATATTCTTTTATATATGCTTTTGCTGCCGAAGCTTTAGCTTGCACATCGTAATCTCTTAGCATAGCAGCTGGTTTTATTTCAGACACGTGTAAACTACCATCTACATATAATACTAATAGATCTGGTCTATATTTTCTTTTTTGTTTATAGAAATCTATATACTCTACTTCAAATGGTTCATAAATGTAACTAACTACGTTAAGATCTTTTTCTAATTTATGAAAATATGCTAACTCGTATGAAGACCTATATTTAAATGTGAATTTATTTTTATTGCTATAAAAATCACCTGTTATATATTTACGAGTTCCTTTTGAATTCTTTTTATTAAAATAGATATTTATCTTTTTCTTACTTTTTTTAATTTTAGACCTAATAATCTTTCTTTCTTCTTCTGATTTTGCGAATTTAATAGCACTCATAATTTAATTATCCAATGTCAATTATATCTTTAGTAGCTGGTCTATTTTTGATTAAGCTATCTAATTGTTCCTTAAGATCTGCTAATGTATTACTACTTTTTACTTTATTTTGAGTATCTATTATTTTGAGTTTAGCTTCTCTTGTTGCCACTAATTCTTTTAGTGTTTTTGATCTCATTTTGTCTATCCTCTCTTTTAAGTCAAAAGCTGGAGAAATAATTTTATTAGAGATCGGAGATCCATGCTCGTCATAAGAAGTTATAAAATCAGTAAGTAAAGTAGTATCTGTTGATTTTAAATATTTACTGGCTCTCATTTCTAATATGTCATATTCACATAGTTTTGCTACCATATGTAAATCAGTAAGAGAATTAGGGTCTACGTTAAACTCTTGGACGTATTTGCTCATCCAGTATTTAATAAGATTTACTTCTATTAAACAATCTTTCCCTACCGGAGCTTTATTCTCAGCAACTAGAGGACAATTATGAACTACAATATTGTTGGCTATAAAGTTACTGTTGTTTTTAACAGTTATATCCCACACTTCAATAGGAAATTCATTTAAGATAACATCTTCTATAGTGTCAATTAATAAGTCACCAAGAGAATCTACTGTATTATCAGCTATTCCATCAGTATCTGCAATAAATATTCTAGACCCATCCCCTAACCCATCTTTTATACTTTGATAAAGTATTTGGTCATTTTGTAAAGTTAATATTGGATGGTCATCTGTACAAACTAGTGATAATCCTGTGTGTGTTTTTATAGTATAAACTGATTTAACACCCATGTTACTCACAGCCAATACAGTATCATGTTCTACTCTTACTGAATCTACGTTTACAGAGTAGACTATATCTCCTACCTGTAAGTCTTTTATTTTTTTAACACCATTTATTGAATTATAAGTTGCAACTAAAGTATCTCCATCTACACAAGTAGATGCAAAACTACAACTATTCCCTAAACAAGTTAAAGGAGTTACACTGATTACGCCTGTTGTCATCCTTACCATTTCATTTTGTATTCTTTTTGCTTCTTCTGGTGTGAATGTTAAATCTTTGTAATGATTATCAGATAAGTCTAATTTACTTAGGAAGTTAGTATTAGTCATTACTTCTTTAGAAGTTACCATAATACCATTTGCAGTAATATAGTCAGTAGGAAGGTTGGCAGACGGCTCTGCTTCTTCTTCAATTTCTTTAACAGGTATTAGATCTTCTTGTTTCTTTTGTGTAGCTGCTTTGAGTGCTGCAGCTTGTTTAAAAATATTCTGTATTTGAGAATCCTTATTCATAATAAATATATTCCTCTTATAAGTTAATCTTAGCTTTAAGATAAAAGCAGATTGGATTCAATTTGTCTTAATTTTACTAATTGGTATATTCTTTTCTTAGATAAATAACTATTATATCTTTTAAATAACAAAGAAGCTTCTAAGAATTTATCATTATTGATAAGTTCTATTATACCTGAAAATTTAAGAGCAGTCAATCCTACATCGTAAAGAAACGAAGCTAATGCGTTATATTGCTGTTGAGTTAAAACAACTTGTAATTTTGATTTTAATTGTTTATCGACTTTTTTAAGATCTTTTATTAGCATCTCAGTCGCTTCTGTTTCATTTACAGAAGTAATGTGTAACTCTTTTGAATCTAGTTTATGACCGTACCCTATAATTAAAGATCCCCTACAATTTAATGTAGGGGTTTTGTATAGTTTTCTAGTGTCTTTTATAAGTTGTATAGTGGTTTCATCATGCTTCATTTGAAGAGATTTCCCCTTTTGCTGTTAAGTAGATTGGACGTATATTAAAAGGTTGCCCTATTTGCCAATTACAACGATTAATGGAAATACATCTGGATTTTTCTATTCTAGTAATATTTACCATGTTACTTTGGTTTCCACCTAAAACATGGTAACACACACCATCCTCTCCAACATATATTCCCACATGTCCTGAGTTTCCTCGGGAAAATACAAGAATATCGCCAAGCATGGCTTTTGTCTGTTTAACGCCAAATTGTGACCAATTTCTAGCCCAAAGAGGATTAGTGACCGGGGCATATCCTGCCCTTTTAGCACATATTGCAACAAAGAGTCCACACCAAGGAATTTCATCTTCAGTATATATTTTGGAAATATTGAGTTCCTTTGCCCAATCAAGTATCTCTTTGTTGTGTTGTTTTCCAGTTATTTCTTTTACCCCATAGAGTTTTAACCCTTCTAAAAGAATCCTAGGTGACGGTTCTTTTTTAAGATATTTGTAAGTACTGTCTAATTGATTAGTTGTCATAAGTCTAAATCCTCTTGTGTTATTAAGATAGTAGTAAAATTATACGCAGAGCTACCAAACATAAATACCAATAAAAAGTAAACCCAAGCTAGAAAGTACCCTGCAAGAATCGCATGGTACTTTTTTTTTAGAAGCTGACGCTAACATTTCAAATAAGAATATAAAATCTGCTTTAAATTTAGAGTACAATCCACCACCTTTTGTATAGGCTTCATCATGGTGTTCCCATGAATCTGCGTCAAAAAACATCAGCGAGAACTTTGTAAGTTTATCTCTTATAGTCGTAGGAAACCATTCTGGACCGACCCCGTTTATTATTTGTAATTTAGCAGTAACCATAATAATTACTCTTGTTCTATATGCACTGGGTCTCCAGCTTTTCCTGTTGCACTTTCATTCTGTTTAATTAATAAGTCTGTCTTTCTTTTACTCCCATCAGAAGTTCCAAAATAATATGTTACCAAAGTAGAGGTCAATGCAGTTACATTACCTATTACAATTAGAATAGCATTTTGGTTTGCATCTGGAAGTGGTACAAAAACTAACGCTGCTAATAACGCAGCTAGTATTGTTAAAAGAGACAGACCTAGTATGATTCTAGGTCTTTCTGTCATTTTCTATAATTCCTCAACTGTTCCTCTCTTAGTGCGGTAAGTCTCTTAGATAACTCTTCGTGAGCCTGCGCGTTTTGATTGGCAAGTGTTTGTAAAGCTTGAAACTGTATTTGATATTTCTGCTCATTAGTTTCTATTTGTTGTTTATTTGAATTTGACAGTTCTGTTGCAGATTTTAAGTTGGTATTTATACTGCTAAAATACCATCCACTTATTGCCAATGTAACTGCAAATACTATGCCACCTAAAGATTTAATAGCATTTAGTCCAGAGCGGTTAGCCGCACTTTCTTTATTTAAAATTTCTACTTGGCCTTCTAATTTGTCAACATCTCTTTTATGTTCCAGCAGACTATTTTTAATAGAAGCAACATCGGAACTTAATAGAGAAAAATCATGTTTAACAGTATTCAATTTTTCAAGAATTTCTTTTTGTCCGTCGTTCAATAATCTCCATTCTGGTTTATTCCAATTCATTTCACTCTCTTTTGTTTATAATACCTCACCAGCTGTTTTAAAATTGTGTATTAATAGGTTATCCTATCTATAATCCAATCTTTAATTGTCATATTAGGAAACCCAGATGGGAAACTTAAAAAACTATAAGTGGTATCTTGATTTAACTTATTAACTAAAACAGACATACCTCCTATGTGACACCAAGAAGAAATCTCATTGTCGTAATCTCTCCAGAAATTTCCACCTTCTGTTAATATCTCCTCGTATGTTTTATTTTGAGCACTATACACTTGTAAAAGTACTGCGTTCACATAAGATTTAATTTCATCAAAGATGTAGGATCTAGCAGAAAAACGTTCTTTCACTGCTTTTTGCAACCCATACATAGAGGTTAAATCAATTGTTTCATTTGTTATATCAAATTCTTCTACTACTCCATCATTTTTATTATAATACCCTAGTATAGTTTTCTTATTAGTAACCAGATTGTGCTCATTGGTTAAAAACTCAAATCTGATTCTAACATAATTAGTTCCTTCATAATCATAAATACAATAAGATGGCCTACCATTTTTTAACATGGTTACTGTTTTATTAAGATATATTCCTTTTTTAAGGTGTTGCCTAAAGTTTATCTTATCTAAAGGAAGATTCAAAAACACTTCATCTACAATATCATATATCCTAAGTATCTTACTGTTGTTAAAATTTTCTGCTGCAGTTTTATATCTTAATTTTCTATCTTCATCTGTTATATAACTAATATAATCTTGATAAGACAATCTTATATAGTTTTCTTTTAAAGGGGTAGAATTATTTTCTACCTCTTCTGTAATTGCTGGCCAATCCAGAGGATAATTTACAATATTCTCTTCTGCGGGAATAAATTCATAAGTTAATATATCTACATACATATCATTAAATACCTTTATTAATTTTATTAACTGCTTATTTTAAATACAAGTCTTGGTACAAAAGTCCCACCAGTATAAGACATAAACGGCTCTGCTGCAGGAAATGTTGGTAAGTCTGTTTGAGTGGTAAATCCGTCAGCATTTAGCATATAACCAAATAAATTGTAAGTAGAAGTATTTGCGGAACCATTTGAAACCATTGGAAATAAGTTTTGATTACAATGAACTAGACTTGGGTTTCCACCATCTTGAGAAAACAGTGCAATCCAATATAGATTTCCCGCTGTTACTGAAATACCTCCAGTAGATGCAGTTAATACCGTATTAGTAACTGCGGTATTAATTAGGGAAGAGCCAAATAATTTATTATTTGGTTTTGCAGCACTATTACTATCGTAAAAACCTAATTTAATATTTCCTGCAAAGTTTGATCCAGTGCAAATACCTAGATCTGACACGACACAGTTGTCTAGTGGTATAAAAGGATATAGCCAAGTTCTTCCTCCGCCAATCGCAACATTTGCATAACCACCAGACGTAGGTAACCATCCAAAGGTATAATCGTGCCAAACGCCAGTTAAATATCTTTTAGTACCACCTGCAAATTTTGGTCGAGGAATAGACCCACTAACTCCAGAAATAGCTGTATCAACTTGAGTCTTAGTATAAGCGTCAGTTATACCATATCCAGAGATAGTAGTTGGTTTAGAGGAAATAGAAGACCAAGCAGGAGTAATAGTAACAGCAGAACCTGTACCAGTTATTCTTCCTTTAGAGTCTATTATTAGTGGGGTTATTGCAGTAGGGGAGTTATTGTAGGTACCAGAAGAGACTCCTGTATTCCCTAAAGTAACTGATAATGAAATATTTGCGGAACCGTCGAACGACACTGGGCTACTAGTTGCATCACCAGATATTTCAATATTTACTGGGGTCTGCAATTTAGAACTAGTTGCGGAATTTCCTGAAATATCTGTTATATTTGGCATCTGCTCGCTTAGTATCTTACCATCTACTCCTAATGAAGCTTTGTGATTTAATGCTTCAGTTATATCCAAATCTGCTGCAATTCTTTCATCTATTTCATCAACTAAAACTCCAGAACGTACGCCTCCAACAAACCCAGGAATACTAAAATACAAAGGAGCTGTATTTAATATAGAATACACTAGAAGATGAGGATCGATAAGTGTATCTTCAGTCTGAGAAGACACCCACTGTCCGTCAATTAATGCAGAAATACTATTAGTAGTCCATGCAATCTCAATTATATCTCCATAAGACACAGGGTAAGAAGTTTGAGTAGTAGCAAGAGTACCATCTCCCAATGTTAAAAGAACAGATGGAAAATCATTTGGAACTTGATTCCCTGATATAACAGCAATATATGTAACCCCAGCAGGAATACTAGCTACTGTTAAGGTTCCAGATTGAACTACAGAAATAGATTCTACAGCAGTATAACCAACGTAATCACCTACATTCCCACTGGTATAATTAAATACACCATCGTTATATTCTACGTTAGTTAGTATTGCTCCGCTGGCTCCACCGTCTTTGTATATGTCTTCTATCTTAGATATAATTCCACTTAAATCTACATTTCCACCAGAATTAAATGAATCATATCTATCTTGGACTTTAATTAAATCCTCAGGACTCAAACTAATTCTTTTACTAGAAACAGATTCCAATAAATCTTTAGCTTGATTCTTACTTAAGTTTTCTTCTTGATAAGCAGAGGAGGAATTTGGCTTAATAACCAAATTCCCCAAGAAATACCAAGAATTATTTATAGTTGTAATTGTTATCATAATTTATCCTTTTTTATAAAGTCTTATTAATCAGCTGATGTAAAGTTGCTCCATTTAAAAGCATTGAACTTAGGATTCCCTACTGCAGAATTTCCAAGACTAACTTTATAGCTACCTTGAACTCCAGTAGCAAAACCTTCACTACCTCTAAGAACAGCATTCTTAGCATAAGATCCAGCAGCAGCTCTAGTACCAGCACCAACTAAACCACCAGTAACAGCACCAGAGAAAGCTGATCCAAAGAACCCTCTATCATTTAATCCACCATTAATACCGTTAATAAGACCACCAGCAGCAGCTGATCCTAATACAGCACCACCATAAGAACTATTAGCAATATCTAATAGTCCAGCATGAGTATAAGTACCAAAACTACCTAAACTCCCAACATCATTCAAAGCACCTTTTAAAGATGCAACGTTTGAAAAAATACTCATTTCTTTATTTCTCCTAGAAAAATATCATATTTGTTTTATATATAAACTAACTTTATATAGCTACTTAACAGCTAATAAAGCTTTTGCAACAGTAGGGCTAGTCTTCTGTCTGATTAACATATTCTCTTGAATACCTCTAACAGCTTTACTCCCATACTTTAATCCAAGATAAGTAGCTCCAATACCTAACCCTAATGAAGAGTAAGTATCAACAACACCACTATAATCTTTAGTATCTCCTAATTCAGGGTGAAAAGCAGCTTCACCTAACACCCCTACACCAACAGCACCACCAGTAATTAAACCTAATATACCAGCTTCTATACCAGTAGCAACAGCTATACTTCTAACATCTACCATATTTATTATTCTCTCCTATATTATATAAATAATTAATACATATTCCCACAATAACAAGTATAACACATATTAATAAAAAAGTCTACAATTTTTTAAAATTAGGGTGGGTGTTGAATAAAAAGAGAAGAGTCCGAGCGCACCCCACCCACTATACTATATAGATGGGGGCTAGTAGTAGTGAGATCTGTAGAAGGTTTGTGTCAAGGTGTTACACTTTGTTAGTTGCAACTTTTTGTGTGCGATTTTTCAACTTTTTGTTAGCGATTTTTCAACTTTTTGTTAGTGTGCACTAGGTGTATTTTCTTTATGCTATAGAGAAAGTACTGGGGGGCTGTCCAAGCACACCCCACCCGAGAGGGCGACGCTCGTTCATGAGATTGATCACTAACACTGATTAATGTCATGAGAAAGTTGTCGGATTCTCCATGCTTAACCTGAGCATGTAAAAGACTGTTAGGTCTTGCCAATACCTGAGCAAGTAAAAGACAAAAGGTCGTGCTTAGCCTAAGTACGTTAAAGATACGAGGCCGCCGATGCAGCGTTACAGCTAGAACAGAGGTAAATGTCTGTTCCAGGTGATATAGTAATATTCTATATCATACTGTGTCTTGGAAACCATGATAATGAGATGCCATGAGGCAGTCATTTGTGGGACCACTCACGAGAGTGAGCGAGGCCACCTTGGTTTCCAAGAGACTGATTCGCTTATTTGTATCGGATAAATACAAATAAGAACCGAATCACGTGTGGTTGTTACGGAAGCAACCCCTTGAAGCTGCGATCGCAATAGGTGAAACAATAGCAGTAGTGTGAGCAAGGTTTGGGATGCACTTACACCGAATCCCTTACAACCCGTCCCTGAGTGTTGACGGTTAACAACACACTCACCCCCCCGTTTAGACAAGCGTACCTCCTGCTGTCCCGTCGGTACGTAATGCTAAACAAACTGCAAACACAGGCAGTTCATAAATAACTGTGTGGGGAGAATGCTAACTCCAAGAGGCTAAATTGCACGGTCATTCCTGTCGTTATCAGGTAGCCACCATCACATGTGTCCGACAAAACATGTGGTGTTGGAGGTCCCATGGACCTTAAACAACCCCTGCCCTTGGGGAAATAAGGGTATCCTTTGATTGTAGGATTAAAACAAGATCCCCGATGCCTCATGGGATAAGAGGCACCCTCCCTTGGGTTACAAGGGATGTCCTGATCTATCAGGGACTGCATGTGGTTAGTGCAAAGTATGTAGAGGCTCTGCCCAACGATGTTGTGAGCTGTTAGCACAAGATTGTTGATCCCATTTTCTGCAGGGAAAATTGCAGGAGGCCCGGTACAGCCGCATGTACTTGTACGGTGTGTCATGATCAAACACGTCGTGATTGTTAGGCTCCCAACTCAAGTTCACAACTGTCTAGCACAGTATCTGCTTGTATTGGCCCTATAGCCTTCGATGGGGCTATTAAAAGATACCTGGTAAATCCTACCCTCTGATCAGATGGAAGGTAACTTAAAGTCTTAGGGTACGACATTATAAACTACCCCTGTCCTGAGTAAGACATAAAACTGCTCTGCTGTCTTGAGGTTTTGCCTCAACTGACGAGCCTTCTCCAAGGCGAAACAGCAACTCGTATCCAATCCGCGAGTATAAAGAAGCGATTGAAACCTGAGGAGGAAATACCGTGAACAAGATTATTGTTCGCATGGTGTTTACTCTCCTTTGCATTATTGGTGCCCAGAATGTTGTATCTGGGAACCATGGCAAAGGAGAGCAGAGCGCCCCTCGCCGTCCTGGCACCTCCTCTTTGCAGGAGCGCCGGGGCAGGCGGGAGGGTGCTGACGCCCTCGAAGACCTCTTATCGTAAGATGGAGGTCTTCTTCTTTCCTTTAATAACTTTATTATAGGTTATTAAAGGAAGGGAACCACTCCCTTCATCCTAGCACTTTTCCGCCAGCTAGGGGTGAACAGGTGTAACGAGCCTGCCTTTATAGGAGAAAATTATGTTTGTCGACCCGGTTCTGGGCTTTGCCCTGCTGGTGGCCATGATGGCCCTGGCGGGGCTGGATCTCCTGGTGTCCGCAAGGACGTCAGGAGAGAAGGCCATTGCGATGGCCTTTATGGCCATTTTGGCCGCCTTCGTCGCCACCTTGGTGGCACTTGTTGTAATCTAACGGATGACCTGAGCATGTCATAAAACTGCTCTCTTTTTTATTAGTGCCCTCTTTTGTAGGATACTAATAAAAAAGATTT
>ERZ724522.20-NODE-20-length-87492-cov-9.564624_pt1 | contig 87492 bp, 97 predicted proteins | sample MGYA00376055_ERZ724522 | MGnify/ENA primary metagenome ERZ724522 (study PRJEB28724, sample SAMN07190884) | wastewater metagenome | isolation source: effluent of sewage treatment plant in Hong Hong | place: Hong Kong | collected 2016-03-17 ... | reverse complement strand
GTCGATGGTGACGCTCTCAATGGCATGTTAATATTGGATGAAGAAATGAATGAAAGTTTAAAGAGATTATCTCCACATCTAGGAGTTTTAGATACGGATAAACCAAGATCAATCTCTAAAAACATTGTTCTACATTCTCCACCATTAACAACGATTAGAAATTGGATGTACAAAGGTAGATAAAAAATAAATAGTGAGGGAATTCCCTCACTATTTATTCATTTTATTGTTATTTAATAATTTTGATGAATCTTATAAATAATCAAATATATATTATTTAAAGGTAACATCAAACAAACAGGTGATTTATGGCTTATACAGTAATCGGTCCTATGGACCCACAAGAAACAAATGAATGGGTAAGAAACAAAATCGAAAAAGAAGTACAGGAAAGTTTCGATAAATTTGAAAGAGAAAGGATTGATCGTGACAGGATCAGACCGGAAGAACGTTATACGTTAAATACCTTTAACACTAAAAAAGATGAAGATTAAAAAATACGTGTATGCTTGATTGTATACATACAACTTAACGGAAAGATAATATGGCTGAAGTAGTATATGGTGATAATAGCTTTTTTAAATCGGCTGTATATGGAACTCAGGATTTCAAAGCTCTTGAGTTCCTTTCTAATCAATATAACAATATCAGTTCATTTGCTACAAACGCTTCGATGGAGTTCTTTAATACCGCTAAAAATCTATACGATAGATTAAGTGGTTCTACAGCCATTAGAATGGCTAGACAAGCGTCAGAAGTTATGGGTACGTTGTATCAAGCCGATGAAATACATATGTTAAAAACATTGGTTTCGTTACAATTAGCTAAACACACCATGCAGAGGTGGATAATGGCCAATCCAGTTGTAAGACAACTTTATCATGATCAAAAAATAGATGGTTATTCTAATACATATATAGATATGCATCCAAACGATATAGGTGAATCTCACTACGATTATCGAAGAGCCACAAACGGCTTAATGGTAGAAGTAGAAGATAAGTTATTGTGCACTACTTATCCTGACGAACTTATGGATGAAAAAGAATTAACTATAGAAGAACAATTAGATATTAAAATTAGTTGGGATACTATAGAAAAAGAACTATCTAAAGGCAAAGAAGATCCTACTTCAATTTGGGGAAATTCTTTATAATAAAATAGGAGCTTTTTAGCTCCTATTTTTTATTTTAATCTAAATAGAGTTTTTAATATGAAGCCTAGTATAAAGAATATTGTTATGTTGTTAATAGGCAAAGTAGCTGTTACAACAACATATGCAAGTAATATTTCAAAAGAAAATATATTTGAAATAATTAACGCTAAAGTAGAAAACGGAGTTGTCTATGTTAAAGGAATTAATACGCCTTGGTTATCTGAAAATAATATTAATGTATTACATAACCTAGAAGAAAATTATATTAAAGAAGATGTAGAATTAGTTTGTAAAACTCTTTTAAAAATAGGAGTTTTATCTGAATCTAATTTTGAACATTTAAAAGAAAACGAGATTAGAAAAAACATAGCTGCAATAGGCTGCTATTATATCGTTAAAACAACTAAAGAAAATGAAGAGAATTATGTTTTTATTAAATTCCCAAATGGATGGAAAATTATAAATAACATTTTCTATGTTAACGATATTGAAAAAGAAGATATTTATTTGCACCTTAAAAGAGAAATAAATGAAAGCTATGATAAATCTTTAGATATTTACAACAACAACAATTTATTTGTAGCTGCCACTGAAGCTGTAATATATTTTTATACAAATAAAGATATGTTTATTGTTGATGATAAGGTTGTTAAATATATTGAAAATAAATTTAACATAAATAACAACGATGCTAAGTTTATTCTTAAACTAATTAAACCGGATAATGAAACAAGTTATATTTCTAACAATCTAAAACTTATAATTAATGAAGTAAAATTAATTTTAGATTCAGAAAGAATAAATCCGTTACAAAAAGAATTAGTTAAAAAATTAACAGAAAAAGGCATGTTATCTACATACGCTAAATTTAGTTCTAAAATGATTAAATATATTGGAGAATAATATGGAAAACATAAACAATGCTGCAGAATATAAAGAAGAAGTAATTAATTCTGAATTAGAAAATACAGCAAAAGAAATTGTAGAAGGATTTGTAAAAGAGTATGAAGACGCCATTACTTTAGAAAATTTTAAAATTAAAGGAATTAGTAAACTAGGTAAAGTAGACGCAGATGGTTTACCAGAAGCTGTTCCAGAAAATACAGGAACAATTATAGAAATACAAGAAGAATATACTAACGAAAATGGAGAAATAGAAACGTTAGAAATAACTTTAATTTCTAGTGGTAAAAATTGGTATGTTATGCCACCAACTGTAACCGTTGAAGGATTGTTGAATGCGGTTATATCTATTGATATGTTATCGGACGAAGAAATTAAATTATTAGAAGAATCAATGTAACAACATAAAATGGCGGATTTCTCTGCCATTTTTTTTTATTTTGCATCCTAATTTTGTGTAAATAATGAGTATTTTTTTTATGGCAAATAGACCAGTACCTACTCTTTCATCAATAGGATGGAAGAATGAAATAAGAGATAAAATAGATACATTAATGTCATATTTTTTTTATTCTGATTATAGTCAAAGTAATGTTTATTTAGGCAATATAACGTCGTTGCCTAAAATAATTGAAGAACATGGAAATAACGAATTAAATATAAAAACAGAAATGGAATATAAATTACAAACATATCTCGGTAGATATTTTGATGCCGTAGAAATAGATGTTAAAGTTAATATTCCCGAAGATAGAGTAGATAATAGAATGGAAATAGTTTGTTCGGTGTTAGTGGCAGAAAAGGGCGTTAAGTACGATATCTCCAGACTACTAAGATTAAAAGACGGTAAGCTAAATGAAATAATAGATAGAAACAATAGAGGTGTTCAGGATGAATGAGAATTATATCGATAGACATCCTTTAGAAAAAGAAGCTATCCAAACTATACTCTCAATTAAAGATGAGTTTATAAATAGCGTTCCTGAAGATATATTTGTAAAACACTATCTTCCTATGTTGGCCAATAAAGACGGCAATACAGATTTAACTGAATGGTTAAAGGTCGCCGGTCACGTTTACGCTGAAGTTAACATTATTGATAATAACGGTAATGTTATTTTTAAAGTTCCGTCAATATTTAAAAAGTTTAAAACAAAAGAACATAAATTAGCACAACATTCTGTTTCAGAAATCATAGAAACATCTAAACTACATGCGATCAATAGTCCCATTAAAGGTGAGATGATGATGCAAGAAGGTTTAAGTAAAACTTTACCTGATGAAGAATTAAGTTTAGACGATGATGTAAGATGGAATAATATATTGAAAAGATATGGATATGAAATTAATTCTGAAATAAAAACTGATGAAACATCAAACATCGTTGAAGATAAAGATACTTCATTTGAAGAGTACGATATTGCGTGAAAACAAAAACGTTTTCTTTTATAGATATATCTGATGTGCATTTAGGACATCCTAATACGCCAACAGAACACATTATTAAAAATCTAGAAAATGAATTTTCCACATCGGTAATGATGGAAGAAATAGATGCTTTTTTTATTAGCGGTGACATGTTCGATAGATTATTAAATTTTCCAGATAACAATGTAGATATTATTGAATCATGGATAAATTTATTTTTAAGAAGATGTAAAAAACTAGATATAGTTGTAAGAGTATTAGAAGGAACTCCTAGCCATGATTGGAAACAATCTAAAGTATTTGAAAAAATAAATACAAACGGCAATATAGGATGTGATGTCAAACATGTTACAACTCTGTCTATAGAGCATATAGATAAATTTAATAAATCGTTTCTATATGTTCCTGATGAGTGGGAACCAGAACCAGATGATACTTGGAAACAAGTAAAGGATCTTTTATCTATAAATGGAATAGATAAAGTTGATTTTGCTATAATGCATGGTTCTTTTCCACATCAGCTACCTCCACACATTAAAGTTCCGATGCATGATCCAAATAGATATTTATCTATTGTTAAATATATTGTTGTTATAGGACATATACATAAACCGTCAGTACATGAAAGAATATATACTCCTGGCTCTTTTGACAGAATAAGTCATGGCGAAGAAGAACCAAAAGGATATATTAGATTTAATCTATTTAGCGACGATACCTGGAATGTTGAATTTATAGAAAATGTAAATTCAAAAAAATATAAAACAATATCTTGTTTAAATATCTCTATTGAAGAAGCATTAGAAAAAATAGATTTAATTATAAAAGAATTACCTAAAGAATCTTTCATTAGAATAGAAGCTGATAAAGAAGATGCAATAATTGTAAGTTTAGATTTATTAAAGAAAAAATATCCTGACTATATATGGAGTAGTAAAATATCGGTTAAAAAATCCGATGGTAAAGAACTACTTGTAGACATGCGGGCTAAATATAAAACTGTTGATATAAATAAAGATAATATATTCAATCTTTTATTTGACAGAATAATTAATAAAAATATAGACTCTACAATTAAAGATAAATGTAAGATTCTATTAAATGAGGTAATAGAAAAATGTTAATGCTTCACGATATATTGGCCGGAATAACTCCCGGCCAACTTCCTTTAGCAATAGGAACTTCTTTTGCAGTAGAATCTACTCTAGGCATATTAGATAAAGATAAATACGAAAATAACAGAAAAAATAGTATTTTAGAAATAGATAAAAATGAAACATTTAATGTCAATACAAATAATATTTCTGGCATAAAAGAAATATGGTTTAATATTAGAACATTATTTAGAAATATCTACAATAGTTTAGATGATAATATTAAAGAAAATTTATCAGCTAAAGTGGCTGCTGATGTTACTATTAATGAGATGAATATGATATTAAATATTTATCAGCAATATAACACAGGCATTAAAATTAATTTCTATGTTTGTAGTTATAATGGAATAGCTAGAGAATTTCCAAAAGCGTTTTTTAGAGATATTAAAACTGAAAAACAAAAACATTATATTGGATTAGAAAATAGTGTAGCCGATTATTGTTCTGCCAAATTAAATAATATTAAAAAATTTGATGTTAAATTAAAAGGTTCGTTTAGTAATGTTTTAATATTAACACATTTATCAATTGATTTATTATGGAAAAAATATTTTACCGATTTACTATTGTTAGAATCTCATACTGGATCTATTAAGAAATATCCTGAATGGTATAAAAAATTAACTAACGGCAAAGACATGCCGTATATACCTTTTAATTATTTTACTATTCAATTATTTGGCGATAACGGAAATTATTTTAAACCATTTATTCCTGCAATTAAAAAACAAATAACTGATCTAGCAAAAGAAAGAAGATGGACATCTATAACAACTAAAGATAAAGTAATTCACGATATAAATACATTAAAAGATATAGCGACTAAAAAATATCTTTTAGAGATGTGTAAAGGTTGGTAAAAAAATACATTAGAAATATATTATTTGGTACAATTAGGAGACTAACATGGCAGACTTTAGACCAACAGTTAAGAAGCACGCAATTAACGAAAGAAAGTTGCAATTACATACACCAAATGCTTCTGGCAAAAACGCGACATTGAAATTTAACATTGTAAAAAACTATCCTAGAATTGACGTATATACAAATGACGACAATGATGCTAAAAATAAAGAACCAATTAGAGCAGCAATGGATCAACCCTGTTTCTTTTTGTTTCTAACTCTATTAGAAAAAGCGGCAAACTCTAAAGAAAGTTTTGAAGAAACTATTGAAAATAAAAACTATACTTTCTTTGGTGGAAAAAGATCAGAGAAACCAGAAGTTATTAGTAGAGTAACTGTAGGTAAAGATGAGAAAGGTGTAATCTTTATTACTGTATCTGCTAAAAACAGACCAAAGATTAAATTCCCATTAGCTCCTACTAACTGGAATTATTTAATCGATATTAAAACTGGTGAAAAGATTGGTGAAGCAAAAGCTTCTCATTATACAGCACTAGCATGGAAAGAAATGTTGTCACAAATGATTGGTTCTTATTTAGTATTTAACTTTGAAGAAGAAGAAGTTAAAGAACAAAAATCTAATCAAGGTGGAAATAATCGCTGGCAACAAAATAACCAAAGTAACTCATCTTCCTCTTATAGTTCAGATGAAGACGAATTGCCATTTTAAATAAAAAATATAAAATCTGAATCCCGCATTAAAGCATGGGATTCAGATTTTTATTTCCTTTTAACTATTCGGTTACAAATATTTATAAGAATATATTATTGATATGTCACTTAGTTTTAATAAGAGAGAAATCTATTTATGAAAATAGTTAGTCCAGAAACATCAGGTGAAAGTTTTTCAGTAATTTATGTTGAACATAAAGATCAAATTATTGAATGGAATGCAAGTGAATATGAGAAGGGAAATAACAAATCAACAGATACTGTATTTAGACATATTAATGAATATTTCGAATCTCTAAGTGAAGAAAAACAAAACAACATTTGGTTAGCATATGTAGAAATTAAAGAATTAATGGAAAACGTATTTGATGCTAAAAGATTACATACTCTTTTAATATCGGCTATAACAAATCTTTATAAAAATATTTCTCTTGAAGAAATGTCTTATTGGATAAACATTAAAAGCGATATTAAAATTCCATTATCCATTAAAAACGATTATGATATTACTGACCCAGTTGATAGAACATACGTTAGAAAAGATTATATTGATTTAATATTAATGTCATTAGCCTTGAGACCGGTTGTACCTGTTTGGTCTGAATATAATTACAAAGTAAAAAGTTTAATAGGAAATCATTATAAAGAATTTCAATCGCTGGCGTTATTAAGAAATACTGAAATATTTCAACATAAATCAATGGAGAAATTAAGAATATTTGTTGGTGCTACAACTTACACAATGACAGACGGTAGTTCTGACGGAAATTCTATTGCGGCTATTGTTGGTGGTTTGGGTACAGAAGAATTACCAGAATGGTTATTAGCTTTATCTGTAGTTAGAAGAATAGCTGTAGCTGACTTAGATCATGAATCGGAAAGCGGTTCAATTATAGCTAATATTTTTAGTTATATCCGTAACTCCATTAAATCTTTGGATAAAAGATTTAAAGGAAAGATTAAGAAAAAAGAAAATACAAAAGGAGAAGATGAAGATAACGCTTCAGTTATTGAAGGATATAAAATCAAACAAGATCAATCTGACGGAGATATTGCGGCATTATCTGTATTTGCTAATAACGAAGAAACAATCGTTAGAAGAATAGAACCAAATATGGATCCTAATAAATTAAAAGCGTGTATTAATGCCGCTACTAAATTAGGAGAAATATCTATTCAACCACATCAGATTGCACTGACACAATGGGTTATTCATCCAATTATTTCTGGTAGAGGAATTCCTCATTTAAATAAAACATCATTATTAAATGTAATGGGAATTGCTCAAGCTATTTTGTGGGAAAGAGGTTATATAGATTTAGCTAAATTAGTTTTAGTAAAACCATTTAAATTATCAGACGAAATATTGTTTGGTAATTCTGAAACTAAATCTTTAATACCAAAAGAAATAATGGATGAATTGGTTAGAATATATCCATATTTTCCTAAATTACAAAATAAGCAACAAGGAGAAAGAAAGTCCAATCCAGCAGCTAAAGCTATCGATTTATTAACTAAAGAAATAATTAGAGAGCAATGGCATCTGTTGGGTCCTGTAGAATTAATTGGTGAAGACATAAGAATGATAGCTCCAGTCGATATAAAATCTCAACTAGCTAATTTTCTAATTGATAGAAGCAAGAGGACAACTAATGTTTAATGTTTCAATTACCAAACTAATCTTTATTGAAACTGACGAGCAAACTCCACAATATTATCGACCATTTGATACACACGTTGACTATAATATTCAAAATGAGTTTAATTCGTTATTGTCAGATAGAAAAGAACTTACTGCAGCAAGATTGTCTACAATTGGTACAAACATTATTAAACCACAAACCCAACATACAGGATTGGTTGCTATTCCTGGAGGATGGAATCAAAAGAAACTTAGATTCTTTATGGAAGTTGATAGTAATGTTGATTATGCCGGTTCTAAGAGATCACAAATAATTACAGGATTTACTGACTATTGTGACGTTAGTTTTGGTGGATGTATTAATCCTAATACCAAAATGTACTTTAATAACAATATCAGTATTCTTGAGTCTGCAGTTTATTATAATAATCAGCAAGCCACTAGAAGAGCCATAGAGAATGTTAAACACATTCTACATGCTGACCCCACCTTCACGGTAACAGGCAATAAAGCGGCTTCTATGCGACCAGAAGATGCCTTTTCTATTATGTCATCTGGAGCTTTATCTGAAAGCACAACAGTTGTAGATTGTAATACGGCATTTGTTAATGGAATGCAAACGGCTACAAGAAGAGATTCTTTCTCTCCAAGCTATTTGGAAAAAGTATATAATAGTTATAACGCAGCAATAAGTACAAATAACTCTTTTACATCCGAAGATAGTTATAGTAAAGCTAGAGACTATTGTAGACCAACATCCGACTCTTTTGATAATTTTATTAGATTTCTTAAAAATAATACATCAATGAATTATGGAGATTTTTTAACATATGGTGAATTATGCGGAGAATTTAAAGGATTAGATACTATTGTTAAGGTTATTAGAAAAGGTAATAATGTATCTACACTTTCTAATTATAACGCTAATTCTGTCAGTCATATGGCTGGGGCTAATTATGAAACAATAGATTCTAACTATTTATTTAATTCTCTTCCTGCATTAATGATGGATTTAATGTTATCAGATATAAATTTTGCAATAACGAACGATACATTAAACGGCTTACCGGTTACTACGGTACAATCTTTTAATGGATTTTCTAACAAAATAAATATGTCAGAATACATTAGCAGTTTTAAATTCAGATTTGAACACGAGTACTTTCCATATATCAGTAAAAACGGTTTAAGAAAAGTTAAGCTATTAGTGCATATGGATATCGTTGGTGAAAGTTATATTAAAGTTCAATATGACGATAATCATTCGTATGAGTTTCTATCATCTACTTTCTGTGACGGTTTCTTTAGTCCATTAATTACTAACGAACCAATTAGATTACAGAGATTAGCTGGAGATTTAAATACGCTTTTATCTAATACCGATACTATATATGGTGTTGAAACATCTAACTATCAAACTAACTTTGATAATTCTGTCATGTTTCAAAATAACGCATCTTCAATTTAAGTGAGAATATTTCATGAAAAAAATATTAGAATTTTATACAAAAGTTCTTGTATCTTTAGGTTTGGTTGTTGAAGACAACGGTTTGATTTCTAAAAAAATAGGAGGAAATAAAACTCCTATGGAAATCAAACATAAAGATTCAGAATTAAGATTAACTATGCCTACACAAGCTTTCTTAGATAATCCGGATTGGGAAAATTTAATTCCTTTTCATCCGATATCTGAGAACATTGTAAAAGGAGAAAGCGTAATAATTAAAGAATTAAGGAAAGTGGCTGAACTAAGAATAGCTGATGTCGTTACAACATTAATGATGACGCTAACAGAAATTGCTTCAGATAAATCATCACATAAGAAACTTTCAGTTCCTATGAAAGAATTTCTAAAGCATATGCCTGAAGCTAATGAGAAAACTATTACAACTCTTAGCAAAATGATATATTCGTTATCTAATTCTGGAGATAGAAAAATATGTTCATTTTACATTAAAAGAGGAGGTTCAATTAACGGTACTCCATTTAAAAGAGTATCTGTTGTAAACTTCCCTTTTATGGAAGAGTTATGTAAAGATGAAAAAGAAGTTTATGGAGTTAAAGTTACTGCTGCAGATAAATTAGCTATTAAAAAGCTATTTGATTATCTTCTTCCAAATAGTGAAATTAATGGCAATTATAACTTTGGTAGCAACGACAATGTGGCTCCAAACTTCCATGCCTTAATGTCTTCATTTTACAATATAATGAATCTTCTTAACGCTAAAATCGAATTATTTAAAAAATACGATGAAGTATCAGATTTGTTAGTTGAAGCTGAATATGATGTTGAATTAAATAATTTGGACGACTTCCAAGATATAATTCCTCATCTGAATTATAATGATGGAGATGAAGCTAAAGTTGACAACAGTAATCGTATATCTGCTAATCAAATTAACAATATGCAAACTGTTAATCCAAATAATTTCATGCAGCAACAACCTCAGTTCCAACAACCAATGATGAATATGAATAACTCAATTCCAACGGAAACTCCGGAAGGTAAAATTTCATGGAATAGTGTTTTTCCTAATAACAATACCGGTATGTATAATCAACCACAGACTATACAAACAGGATCTGGTAGAATTGAAGGTGTTCAATCGCAATTTAATTTTCAACAACCAAATATGCAGATGAATAACTTTAATGGATATAGCGGTATTTAAATAATAGTAAAACGAAATAAATGCAGGATTAATCCTGCATTTATTTTTTATTTTATCTTTATATTATTTATTACATACCAAAACTATTTTATACCAGAATTATTTATTTACGCTATTAGCGGATCTATGTATATTGATGATTTGTTCGATTAACGTAAAATCTGGTTTTAAAAAAGCAATCTTTTCTCCACTCATTTCAGTAGGAGAACTATAACCATTTATTCTCATTGTTATCCAATGATATTCTATCGGTATTTTTAAAGCCATTAACAAACCGTAGAAATCCCCTTCATATTTGTAAGTTAAAGAAGACATTACTCTTTCTACTGTAGTGGATGAATGATTCTTTATAAACTCTACATGACTCTCTAATAAAACCCTTATTTCATTTTTATAATACAAACCATAAGATTCACTATTGGCAACATTGTTAATAGAAAAAGACATATTTATTACCTTATAAAAATTATCACATCTATATTATTAATCTGTAACGTATTTAAAACATATGGAGAACAGAATGTTAGACGCTAGACAATTACATCCTATATTAATGGGTAGCGGTGGCATAAGTTTAATTAATCAAGCAAATTCATCATCAAGAACACAAATGTCTATCTCTCATAGCGGACAGGCACTTGTTATTGAAGGTTGTACTCCAAGAAGAATGCAAACTGGCGTAGAAAGAGAATATGGTAAATATACGTTTTCAATTAAAATTCCTTGCGACGCAAAAATTCTGAGAATTATAGAGAAGTATCCTAAAACGTTAGGTAAAGATATTATCTATGAAAATCCTAAGACTTTAATTATATATGAAGACATATATTCCAAAGAAGTTGGTTCTGTAGAAATAGATAGATATCATTGTGAACATCAATACTTCGGTTTTAGTTATGTATTAACTGAAGAAGGCAAAAAAATATCAGAAGGTTCTTATGTTAAAGAAGGAACTATTTTAGCGGATTCCCCTACAATAGATAAGAATAAGAACTGGAGATACGGAATAGAAAGCAATGTAGTAATGATGAGTGTTCCTGCCATCATTGAGGACGGTGTTGTTGTAAGAAGAGGTTTTCTAGAAAAATTAAAAACTAAAGGATTCGAATCTAGAATTGGAAACTTTGGTAAAAATATGTATCCTTTAAATCTTTATGGAGATAAGGATAATTATAAACCATTTCCAGATATAGGAGATAGAATTAGATCGGATGGTTTAATAATGGCATTTAGAACATATGATGATTTATTAGGTCCATTAGATATGACTACCGAATCATTGATGGAAGTAGATCACATATTTGATAAAACCGTTTATGCTAAGCCGAACGGTAAAGTAATAGATATATCTGTTAATCATAATAAAGAAGGTGGCTTCTATCCTACACCATCTGAAATGACTGGACAGGTAAATAAATATGATCAAGCTGCTAGAGTTTATTATAATAAAATAATAGATTTCTATAAAAGCTTAAGAGATAAATTAAAAATAACTCCATGTTTTCACAGACTTGTTGTTGAAGCATATTCTTACATTAATGATCCAGGTAATCCTAAATCTCAAGGAAAGATAAATTATACTTATCGTAGAGCGCCTTTAGATGATTACAGAATTGAAATAACGTTTGAATACGATATTGTGCCAAATATAGGTTTTAAAATTACTGGGACTTCTGGTGATAAAAGCGTCATTGTAGATATATGGGATGATGCCGATATGCCTACAGATGAAAACGGTAATGTTGCCGATATTATTATGGATGGAGATTCAACAGTTAAACGGATGAACGTATCTAGAATGTACGAGCAATATATAAATGCTGCATCTAGAGATTTAACTGATAATATTCGTAAACAATTTGGCTTTGATAAAAACATGCCAAAGGATATTCAAATAAGAGGATTTTCTACAGATAAAAATAAAGAAAATCTTTATGTTGAATCTTTTAATAAACTTAAAAGATATTACGAAATTATATCTCCAAAAATGCATGCCACTATAAAAGAATTAGAAAGCAAAGATGTTAGCTATTTTAAACATCATGTAAATTCTATTTTAGATGACGGCATATATTTGTGGATACCAACAGATAATCCTGTTAATTTAGTTGAAATGATTAAATCCATAAGAAATGAATTTCCAGCTCATTTCGGACCAATAACGTATAGAGGAAGATCTGGTAACTTAGTTAAAACTGTAACTCCTATTTTGATTGGTAGTTTGTATGTAATGTTGTTAGAGAAAACTGGTTCTGAATGGTCTGCAGTTAGTTCTGCTAAACTGCAACATTTTGGAATACCAGCTAAACTTAGCAATAGCGATAAACATTCTACACCAGTTAGAGGAAGTCCAGTTAGAATATTAGGTGAATCAGAAGTTAGATTATTTTGTTCCACTGTAGGCGGAGACACTACAATGGAAATACTTGATCAATCTAATAATCCTCTTATTCATAAACGTATATTTACAAATATTCTATTATCGGAATATCCTACTAAAATTAAAAGCATTATTGATAGAAAAGAATTTCCTAGAGGTAAAAGTAGAGCGCTTGTATACATGAAACATACATTACAATGTGCAGGTATTAAATTTACTAATGAAGGATCAATATAATGTCGTATAATTTAAACGGTAGAGATATTTTAAAATTAACAACCGATGATTTATGGAATATTCCAGATGGAAATATTCTATTGCAAATGGACGATGGAGTTTTAGAAACAACGAAAGAAGAAACTGTGTTTTCTGCTTATTTTTGGATATTCCACAAACTATATCCAAAAACTCCGTTGCTGAAAAAACATCACATAGGTAATAGAATATTGGGAAGTAACACTCACGCAGAACTATTTAAATCTGTTATGTTTGATTGTTACGAAACATACAACAAAAAAATAGATATGGAAGTTCTTACAAAAATAGTTTATGAAACATTAAATAAAATTTATAATGATTTCACATATAAACTAGAAGCGTATGTATCAACCATATCTATTTTTGACTTTATAGAAGTTGTTGAAAATGAAGAAATAAAAGAAGTAAAAGCTAACATTAAACCTAATCAACACAGCATCGATGAAGCCTATAAGAAAATTAATGCTGTTCTGAAAGATAAAGATAAATTGGTAGGAAACGCGATAGCTAAAGCGGCTAAATCTGGTTTGGTTTCAATAGATCAAATAGATCAGTGTGTAGGAATTCGTGGATATATATCTGATATTGATTCTTATATATTTAAAATACCAATTCTTAGAGGATATGTTGAAGGTATTGTTAGTTTATATGATAAAATAGTTGAGTCTAGATCCGCCGCTAAAGCTTTAATGTATACCAAAGACCCATTAAAAGCCGTAGAATATTTTAATAGACAAATTCAAATCCTTTGTGCTACATTTAAAAATGTACATCCAGGAGATTGTAAATCAAATAGATATTTAAACTTTACAGTTAGATCTAGTGATTTAGATTCAGTTGTCGGAAAATATTATTTAGACGAAACAGAAAATAAAGTAAAAATGATAAATTCTACTGATAGACATCTTATCGGTAAAAATCTAAAATTAAGAAGTGTATTCTTCTGCAACGATAAAGATAGACACGGTTGCTGTCAAACATGTTTCGGTGATCTATTTTTATCTATGCCTAGATATACTAATCAGGGTCAAGCGTCTGCTATCGTATTAGGAGAAAAAGCGTCACAGAACGTAATGTCTACTAAACACTTAGATGGTTCATCTAAAGTTGACGCTATTGAACTATCAGACTTTGATCTTCAATATATTGAATATTCAACTGATCCAAATCTGTTGAAAATTTCTAGCTCTTTAGCAAATAAGAAGGTTAGAATTAAAATTCCATATAAAGAAGCTAAAGGTTTACCTGATGTAAATTATGTTAAAGATGTTAATTCATTAATACCACAAAGAATATCTCAATTAATTGAAGTGGGCTTTATTTATAACAACGAAAATAATGAAGAAGAATCCGTCATGATTCCAATTTCTATTGGAAATAGATTAAGTTCTATGACAAAAGAATTTCTTCATTATATTAAAATTATGGGTTGGAGTATAAATAAAGAAAACGATTACGAGATTGATTTAGATGGATGGGATTTTACATGTCCTGCATTTGAATTACCGATGAGGCATTTAAGTATGCACGACCATATGAAATCGGTTGATTCATTTATTAAGTCTCCATTAAAGTCATCTAAGAAATTAAACGGCGGAACTACAGTCGATGAGATATTTTATCAGTTATATAAATTAACTAGCACTAAGATTAGATTTAATATAGCCCACTTAGAAGTTATTCTATTTTCAAACATGATAACCTCATATGAAAATAGAGATTTTGATTTACCAACAAATGCCGATCATGGAGTCTTTAATGATTTCTCTTCAACTATGAAAGGTAGATCAATGTCAACTACTATGGCATATCAAGGTCAAACTCCAGCATTAATTGATCCAAGTTCTTTTGTCATTAAGAGAAGACCAGATCATATGTTTGATTCTTTGTTAATGGGTTAACAAAAATAAGCTGGGTAGAATTCTACCCAGCATTTTTTATTTAGGAGATTTATGTGTCGAATATATTGATGCGTCTTGATGTATATTCACACAACATCAAGATAAGTAATTTTGATAATAACATTAAAAATAAAATAATAGAATATTGTTTATCGTTAGGTGAAATAGAATTAATTAAAAAATCTAGATGGGATAAAAACCATTTTAGATCAGTAATCTATTATGAAAAAGTATTGAAAAGAATATATGCTTCTGCTACAGCAGATAGATCAGAATTTAGAATCCATATAAATTGCTTAAATGACTTTATTAAACAAATGTCATTTAATGGAATTTATAAAGATAACATAGAATTTATTTATCATGAATTTAAAGAACCTTTAAAGATAGATTTAAATTTTATTGATAAAAGAATTCCTAGAGAAGAAGATCAGCAAATAGCTATAAACTATTTAACTGATGAAGGAAAAACCAAAGTACTTACATTGCAGACAGGTGCAGGTAAAGCTCAACCGTTAGACGCTAAAATAAAAATCCCAAATGGATGGACTACAATGGGAGATTTAAAAATTGGCGAAACTATATCGTCTCATGATGGTAGTTTATGTGTAGTTACTGGAATATATCCTCAAGGAAAAAAAGAAATATATAAAGTAACTTTTGCCGATGGTAGATCTACAGAATGCTGCGGAGAACATTTATGGAAAGTGTTTTATGTAAATACTTCTAAAAATCTAAGATGGCGTGTTGTTAATACGTTAGAAATTATTAGATACTTAAAAATGCCTAATCCGCGTATTTATATTCCGTTAATTATACCACATCTAGGTTCTTATAAGAATTTACCAATAGATCCATATTTGTTAGGCGTAATATTAGGAGACGGTTCTACAAGAAACTCTAATGTTACCATAACAAAAACAAACTATGAATTATTTGATAAACTTAAATTAATACTTCCACGTGATTTAAAGTTTTCAGATGTCAATCATAATACTAAAAGAATAGTTACTATAGAAACTAGAAATAGTCTTGTTAAACATTTAAAAGATCTCAATTTATTAAATAAATTAAGTTATGAAAAATTCATTCCTAATATTTATTTTGAATCATCATTTGAACAAAGATTGGAGCTATTGAATGGATTACTAGACACCGACGGAACTGTTGCAAAAAATGGACATATTTCGTTCTGTTCTACCAGCGAAGCTTTAGCTAAAGGAGTACAATATCTAGTTAGATCTATTGGTGGAATAGCATATATAAGCGAAAAAATATCTAGATATACTTACAATGGTAAAAAACATAATGGTAGAAAAGCATATACTGTATCAATAAGGCATCCAAAACCGTCTATCCTTTTTACATTATCTAAAAAAAGAGATAGAATTAACGATGATAACCAATATAGTAAAAAACTTAAACTCAGAATTAAATCTGTTGAACTTATAGGAGAGAAAGAATCTCAATGCATTACTGTTTCTCATCCAGATAGGTTATATATTACAGACGACTTCATTGTAACTCATAATACATTAATGTTCAATCACGCACTTAATATAATTAGAGAAAGAGTAGCTATTATAATTAAAGGCATGTATGTACAAAGATGGTTAGATGATTTACAAGTTACTTATAAATTCAATAAACACGATATAATGGTTGTTCGTGGCAGTAAAGATTTAATAACATTAATTGAGTTAGCTAAAAATAATCTTTTAGAAGCAAAAATTATCATTATTACTAATACAACAATAAGAATGTTTATTGATGAATATGAAGTAAGAAAAAGTAATAACATGTATGGATGTAATCCAGAAGACTTCTTTAATCTAATTAACGTAGGTATAAGATTAATTGATGAAGTACATCAAGACTTTCATTTAAACTTTAAAATAGATTTATATACAAACGTAAAGAAAACTATAAGTTTATCTGCCACCTTACAATCAGATAATAAATTCTTAAATAGAATGTATGAAATAATGTTTCCTTTATTAGAAAGACCAAAAGATTTTGGTTACGATAAATATATTGTTGTTGATGCATACATATATCATTTATTAGATGTTAATAAAGTTAAATATAAACAAAGAGGCAGAGCTTCATATAGTCACGTTGCGTTTGAAGAATCTATAATGCGGCAGGAAAAGATATTTAAAAGATATAAGGAAATGATTGTTGATATTATTCAAACAACTTTTGTTCCTGAATGGAAACCTGGTCAAAAAATGCTAATCTTTTGTGCAACAATAGATATGTGTACCAGACTAACCCAATATCTTAAAAATATGTTTATTGAATTTGATGTTACTAGATATGTAGGAGAAGATGATTATTCTGTTGTTGAAAGAAATAATATTATAGTCTCTACTTTAAAGTCAGCAGGTACAGCAGTTGACATACCTGGTTTAAAGACTACTTTAATGACCGTAGCCGTCGGTTCTAGACAAGCTAATGAACAAGCAGTAGGTAGATTAAGAAAGCTGAAACAATGGCCTGATGAGTCTCCTAAGTTCATATATCTTGTCTGTGCTGATGTACCCAGTCATCTAGAATATCATAGACACAAGAAAGATGTTTTATCTGATAAGATACTTTCTTTAAAAGAATTCAATACACCATATAAAATATAAAAAAGGAAAATAAATGAAAGAGCTGGAGAAATTCGAAAATAGCTTTATCGAAAATCCTAAGCTAGCTATGAATGATTGTTTAGAAATGTTTGTTAACAATGAAAGATTAAATTTAAAATTAATCAATATGGATAAACATTTTCTAAACAGTTTTTATTATAAAGAATTATCTAATATTGATAATAGAATAGAAAGTAAAGTATTTAGATTTAATATGTATAATGTTTTTTGTACATTGTTTAAAGATTCTACCATTAATGTATTTTTTAATATTTCGGCAGAAGCTACTTTATCTGGTTTATTTAAAGCTATGATATTCTTATTAAATAATTCAATTAATAAAAAATACTTTCCTATTAAATGTACAATATTAGAATTTATTATTTATGAAATTTTAAGTGAAAAATTTACAACCAACTTTAAAGAAGGTTGGTTAAAAATTAAAGATACCGTTATAAAGTTATTTGATGAAAAAGATTTTGATGAATACTTTAAAGAGAAAGATAAGGTTCTTCTTAATGATAAGATAAAAGTTACAATTCATTAAAATACATTATATGGTGTAATTAACTTACACTGTGTTCATATGAGTAATTAACGGTATATTCCGAATAGAGTCTCTTCGGAGACTCTATTTTTTTTGTAAATTAAAAAAAAAATAAATATACATTATTAATACGGAATCAACCAACCGAGGAATTAAATATGCAATACACAGTTAATGATAACAAACAGAATGTCGCACATGAATTTTATAAACAAAATATGTTTATTTCAACTGAATTTTTAATTTGTTCTGATTACGCTAAATCTTACTTTTTTAATTATAATTTAATGGATGACGCTGTATGTGTGAAATGGAACTTAGCTATAAAAAATATAGAAAAATATTTTATTGAAAAAGGACGTGGATTATATCCAATTAACGAACTACATATAGGAAGAGCTTTATATGTGGCTAATATTTATAAGGATTTTAATTTTATCAAATCTGTAACAGAAGCTTTAGATTTTTTAAGAGGTAGTTTTAAATATATAGATATTAACGGTAATGATATTAAAGAAAAAACAAACGTGTTTTTATCCGACAAATACAACAAATATTTAAAAGTATGGAATAGATTATTTCTATATGTTAATAAATCAACCGATAATGCAAAATATGTTTCAGAAATAATCGAGGAGATTAAAATTATGAACGGTATTGTAACTTCAATAACCGATCCAGTTAAAAAAGAAACAGCAGAACTTGAAAAGGTAGAATCTAACGAAGATAATACTGAACTTAAACATGTAGATCCTGTAGAAATGAAAGAAATTGTGGTGGAGTGCGGAAGTTTTGAATATGCAATTAGAAAAGCATATGAAGATCTTGTCTCTACTATAAACAATTTTTTAAATAACGAAGATAATTCTTCAACATTTACTTATAGAAATAAAGACGATGTTTTTATCGTCGATAGATTAAATAATGGAATTGTTGGAAATTATTTTATAGTTAGACAAATGCATGTACATGAATTTAATGAAGGAGAAAAAGATGTAAGACAAATGGCATCGAAAATTTTCCCTGAAGAAAATAAAGAAGGTTTGGTTACATATTTGTCGGAAATGATCATTGGTCGCACTAATGTTTCGTTCGTTTCTAATATGCCGAAATATTCGATGTTTACTCAGTAATGAAAAACGAAAAATAAAGGGGGCAAAAGCCTCCTTTATTTTTTTTATTTAATAATTTCTTTTAGCTGTATAATAATCTTTATCCATTAAAATACTTACTTCTAAATCAATTGGATCTAGATATTTATATAACAAAGGCTTTACATTCTTAATATAATCTAATCTTCCTAAACCACAACCAATAGGAGGAATAGCTAAAGACGTTATTCCTAATTCTTCATATTGCTTACAAATATTATCTAAATTATATTCGATGTATTCTAATTTAGACGGATCTCTATAATGATCCTTAGTAGGCAAACAAAGAACATATGGACCATATTGAGGTTTATATAGAAATATGTTTCTAACAGTTAATAAACCATCTTTACATTGTTTTCTATACGCCTCATATAGTCCAGGACACGATAATTTAAATGTTAAGGCTAACCCACTACCCATTACACCAATGCAGTTAACGGGACACACAAGAGTTTGTGCGGGGTTCTCAATAATGTTACCTACGCCTTCATAGATTACGGTCATTTAAATCTCTCTTTAGCTTTCTTTCCATATCCACAGCACTCTGATGTTTTCTAGCTCTTTTCTCTGTTATTATTTCCATAACTAATCTAGTATATTCTCTAGGCATAGAAAGGAAATCTAAAAGGCTACAGTTAATAGAAGACCCTACATCATTTTCAATAAACCTTCTTATTGTGTTGTAGGATCTACTATAACTAAAAACATCTTCAGCAGTATGTTTAGCAACTAAAGCTAATGGTTTCTTTGCACCAAAGTTTTGATGATCGAAAATACCATACATTTGTTCATATGCATCTCTAAGAACAATAGAAGCGGCAATATAATTAATCTTACCGGCTTTATCTATTAAGTTCTGTAGAGGGTTATTATCTTCATCAATGTTTAGTCCAAATCTAGTTTTTAAAATGTGATCAGAATCAGAATTGTTAATTATTCGCTCATCGCTAACGAAACCTTCAACAATCGCTGGTTCTGAAGGGTAAAAAAAACCTTCACCACATCCAACGGAATAATGTATCGGTTTTCAGGAAGAAACTTACCTTGATCTTCATTACAAACAGGACATAGATATCTTGGAATACCTACAACTGCCATTGTAGCTCCATCAATATATTCTGTAATTTTCTTCATTACAACTTCACCCAATTCAATATCTTTAGAAAGGGTATCCATAGATTCTTCTAAAGTATCTCTATCGGTAATATACATAACTGATTCAGGATCAGAAGGATCATCGTAAATGTTAATTTCTTTAATCCAATGAGCATATTGTCTAAGAGCCATTGTTTTACTCATAGCAACAATATATTCGTTTCTTTCATCACCTTGTTTGGTAACAGCAAAGCTTTGCGTAACCATTCTTTCAATTCCTTCAACCCAATTATAACCAGAACTGATATAATCTTGAATAGAAGGAACGCTTAATTTAACAGATAAGTTATCATTAACAGAAACTAATTTATCTCCACCAACTTGTAGTTCATCTTGATATTTCTTAATTTCTTCTTCAGTCATTTTAACATCACGTTTAGTCATGTGTTTAATTTGAGCTGGAGTTAAACTAGATTTATCTAACCACATAAGTTTACTAATAGAAACCATTTCGTGTTCTATGTGATTACACTTACCGATATTATTAATACAAGGTTGTGCAATAGGATATCCGTTAGGATAAATAGTACACAAGAATCCCCAAACTAAAGTAGGAATATCTGTAATTTTAATAATTTGTTTTAAATCATCTACTGATTGTTTAACATAACTAACATCATAAACACATGATAAAATTAGATTAATTAAATAATCGTAAATGTAAGCAGAAGAGTTAGAAAATACAAAGCCATTGGTTTGTCTACCAAGCATTACCTTTTCTTCAGCAATTCTGTTTTCTAATGCAAGCAATGCTGCGTCAGAAGGAGCTTTTAATTTAATCCATAAACCACTATGCCATAAAGGAACAGACATAAGTTGTCCTAAGTTCATTATTGAACTCATTTTAAGAATAGCTTTCTCACCAGAAATATTCTTATTATTGGATTTACCAAAGTTTGGTTTTGATAAAGCCAATGGTCCTATATCAGACATAATCGCTTGTTCCCATTGAGAATTCTCTCTCAAAAGAGTTTTATCAAACGACCTCATTTCATGATATAATTCTGCAGCAGATTTAAGATAAGCTAAAAACATTCTTTCGTTATCAGAAGTAAATTTTTCTGAGTCATTAACTTTACTTGCTTCAAAGTTAAATTCATCAGCATTACCGCCCAATATTGACAATTCGTTAATAAGATTTCTTTCTTCTTTATTGTCTTTGGCTGCGAACTTTGGTTCCCATTTAACATTAAAATTATGCTTTGGTATTTCAAAATCAGTCTTTTCTTTTTCTAATTTATTTTCAGAATCTTCATTTACAATATCGTAGCTAAGATCATCGTTCTTAATTTCGACATTAGAAGGAATAGATTCGTCAACTAAATCTTCTGCTGAATAATCTGGATAAGGTTCAATATCTGTCTGTTCATTTAATTCTTGAACAGGTTCGTCAATAACAGATTCATTATGATTATCTTCATTCATGTCTATTACATCTGCGGTTACTTCACCGATTGGTTCAATAACGCTTTCTACAACATCCATTGAAATATGTTCTTTTTCAATAATGTTGCCATATTCGTCAACGTCAATATCTGGTGATCTTGTAGCCTCTACTCCATAAATAGATTTATCTTCATTATTATCCATTACATTCTCTTCTTGTGTTGGAACATATTTAACTTTCTCGGCTGGATGTAAATAATCGCTAGATATTCTATCGATCGTTATTGATTCTTCAGTCATCTTTTACCTCAACATTTTCTATTTGAGTTTGTTCTTCTATCGAAGCAGTTTCTTCCGTTTGAATTTCTTTATCTTCTTCAGTGTCTAATTTATAATCTATATCGGCAACTTTAGCCGCCATAGCTAAAATTTTATCAATATTAGGAGATACAATATTTTGGAAAGAATCTGATAACTCAATATATTCTTGTCCAATCATTATTGTAGTTAAAATATCATCCGGATCATCGCTACCGCCAACTTTACCAGAATGTTTAGCATGAATATTTTCTAATTTAGATTTATATAAAGAAAGATCGTTTGCAATAACTTTACTAATAGAAACCATTTCAGAGGCATCTACTTTAGACAATATTTCTTCATTACGCAAAATAGGAGTAATATTCTTAGTGCTGTAAAGCAAACCAGCAGAAGCAGCATGAAGCATTTCTAATTCATCCCAACATTTATTGTGCTTGAGCATGTTTCCGTTTTCTTTTTTAAATTTCTTTTTAGCCAATCTTCTTTCAATGCGTGCCTTAGATGGTGTTTTCATACAACCTTTACCTTATGAGTTTATTATATATAAAGACAAATGCTTCATTTAATATATTTTGTCAGTAACTTTTTAATTTTTTATTGGAGAATTCATGTTTAACGATATTGAAAGCTTTCTCAATGTTTATATTGGAGAAGACTCCAGCCGTTTCTTTTTAGAATACTTAAAACTATTTGACGATATAAATTATCAAGACCATATCTTTCCATTAAAAATGGCTATGGCTGATATAGATAATCATGATCCTGAAGAAACAATATCTTTTCTTAATGAATTAGTTAAAGATAATTATTTTATCATCATTAATAGCATGGGAATTAAATTAAATAAAGACATTCCAATGTCAATGCTTTATGATGTCTTATATTCTTTAACTAAAATAGAAACTTATGAAAACAAAGAAGAAATAAAATCTACAATAGATAGTTCAGAAACAAATGAACAAACCTTAACAGAATTTGTTAAAATATTTAGAAATAAAGATCCTTTAAATTATTTAGAATATGTTGATTCAGTATCTGTTGATTTAATTAATAGAATTACAGAATTATGTAATAAAGAGCTTAGTTATAAAGCAGATACCGAATGGGTAGATAAATCTGTAGTTAAAAATAATGCTAATAAATTCTTTAATAAATATCAAGGAACCTATATTAGAAAATTAATAGCGGAAGGTTATCCTATCTGTACTAATGAAGATATTTACGTTAAAGCATTAGAAACTCATTTTTCTACCTATGATCCAACCATAGAAGAATATTCAAAAGAACTATTAGGAATAGCTGTTTCTACTACAACAACAGATGTATTATTAAACGCTAAAAGATTAACTGATTCCTTTGTTACAGATGCCAATGAAATGATAAATGTTAATGCTTTAATGACTAAAATGTATACGGAGCTATTTCCTTATGTTGAAAAGTGATTTATTTATTAAAGCAATGAATGAAGAACTATATCGTTCTAAGAAATGGATTATATCTGCTTTTTCAGTATTTAAACATGAAAGTAAAGAAGAACCATTTCAGTATCAAATTATTCCATCAGAAAATTTCTGGTTGTTTTATAATAAAGAAATAAACGATTATGAACCAATTATAGATTCTAACGGAAATCATATTTCCTGTAAAGAACCTTTATTTGATTTTTCAGAAACAATTATTATTAAAGGAACTGATGTAATTAATTTAAACGTTCCTAAGTTAGAAACAACTTATGGTAAATTATTAGCGAATTTCATTTTATTAATACATTGTTTTTCTAATAAAATAGAATATATAAATACTACATTTAAAATAGGAAATATTGAAAAAGATATATCTTCTAAATTAGTAGATAAATATTCTAAAGAATATAACGATTTAGATAAAATTAAAATAGAAGAATATAAAGAGTTTGTTAGAGCTGTTGGTTTTATAGAAGGACTTACTCAACTATGTGTTCCTACAGCAACTGAAAAATCTATTACAACAGATCCAAGAATTAAAGAAGTTGTAAAAGAATTAAAAGAGAAATATAAAGGAAAATTAAATGATCCTTTAGTTATAGCTAAAATAGATTCTATTGTTGAGAAGATGGATAGAGATTGGATTAAAGGAGATCCATCAGAAAGATTCTATTTAAAAGATAAAAGCTATGCTGTTTCTAGGAAGAAGATGTATGGTTTGTATGGCGGTGAAGCTGGTTTGGGAGATGGAACATCTATGGAGTTTATAGATAAACCTTTATCTGAAGGTTTAGATAAAGATAAACTTCCTGACATGATAAACTCATTAAGATCTGGTTCTTATGATCGAGGCACTCAAACTGCTTTAGGTGGTGTAGCTGTAAAACAGTTCTTTAGAATATTTCAGAACTCTAATATTAGTCAACAAGACTGTGGTTCAACAAATGGAATTTTTAGATCAATAAGAGAAGATAATAAAAAACAATTTATAGATTTTTATTATATCTCTAATAAGAAATCTATTTTGATTACAGAAGATAATATTGATAGTCTTGTTAACACAACTATAGAAATGAGATCTCCCGCTACATGTAAAACACCATTAACGGATTTTTGTGAAATTTGTATGGGTGTAACTAACTCTAGAAACAAAACAGGACTGGGTTCTTCTGCATCAGAAATAGGATCAAAGTTTATGATACTTTTCCTAAAATCTATGCATGGGAAGAGTTTGAAAATTAGTAATTTATCAGTAAAAAACAATATAACTTAAGGATATTTGCTAAAAATGTTGATTGTTATAACAGCTATTATATTTAAATAATAAATTACTCTTATCATTAAAATTATGCAGTAAAAATCAACTATTATTTATAAACATAAAAGGTATTTAAAAATGTCAGGTAAAATTTATATTAACAATACACACCTTGTAGCTGAAGTTTCTACTCCTGCTGTTTGTAAAATGATCATAGAAGATCAAGATATGGAAAATGTAGAAATCGTTGCTCAAGAAGGTGTAGCTTTTAATTTTGACGTTGAAACCGGAGAATTAACTCTTACTTCTAACAACGTTGGCTCGTATGAAATTACAGTTGGTTTTGAAGGCGAAGAACCGCAAGACGTTATTTTGTTTGAAACTACATCAGCAAGCGTAGAAGAATATTCTTCCGTTGAAGAACAGCCAACTAAAGAAGAACCAAAAGTAGAAGAAGTTGTAGTAGAAACTCCTGTAGCAACTAACGAAGAAACTCCTCTAGCTCCTCAGACTGTCGAAGATAAACCGGTTGTTGTTCCTACTTCTAAAGCCACATTAGATCTAATGGCAGCTTTGAATGAGTATAAAACAAAAATGGGTTTGAAGTGTGCTGTTGATGTTGCATTAGGTACCGTACAACAACAGAAACTTTATCGTGCCATTATTCGTGTGTTGGATAAACCAGAAACAGAATTTAATGAAAACATGGATGCTCTTATTAATTTTGTAAGAGAAAATAGAAATGACGTTTTCAATGAGAAAGCCATTAATCGTTTCATTCCTCAAGTTAAATTGAATAAAGACGAAATTCTTTTGTTCACTCGTTTAACTACTTTGTTAATTATTACCGCAGATATTGATAATAAGAAATTAGTTTCTTCTCGTGTAGACTTTAAGTATATTGAACAAAAACTCAATAACGCTGAAGCTATGAGAAAACTAAGAAATTATTATGATCCCACTACCGAATAATAATGGATAGTAAAATACATAAATGAGAGAGCTTTTCGCTCTCTCATTTATTTTTGTTTAATAAATAATAAATATATATCATTGAGATGAAATACAAATCACTTACGGAGAAATAAATATGCAATATAATAAAATTGAAGAAGCTATTAAAAGTTTAACTGATCAAGGAATTAGAATTAAAGATATAATTGATTATTCATTGGAAGAATTAAGCGGTCAAATAGCAGCATTATCAGAAAAGATGGCTGACTTAGCCGTTGAAGATAAAAGTATTATTTCTAATAAAGAAAAACTAACTAATCTAATAATAGATTTTATTGGATTTCATCAGACAGCCATTTTATTATTCGAAGATGATACAGCTATTACGATTGAATATATGGATAGCTCAGTAGATGAAAACGGTATCGTTAGTGGAGGAATTAATGTAATTCATTATGATTCTGAATACGATAAAATTATAAATAATTTTAAACATTATTTCTCATCAGAAAGAATTGGAATTAATAAAGCTATAGATTACTTTATCGAATATTCAATTAAATTAAATAAAGAGTCTTAGGACTCTTTATTTTTTTTTTTGATTCTAAATTATTTCAGATATATATAACTAGGATGAATCTGTAACAATAACGTTACAGATAACATCAATCAATAACTCTATATTAGAAATAGATTATTGATTCCAATGAGGGTAATAAAATGAGAAAATCAACTTTTGAAAAAGCCTTTAACGATATCGAAAATATTATTCCGTTCGACATTAAATGGGCAAATGGAACCGGATATTTTAATGGATGCGTTAAAGCGGATCTAGGTTTAAAGCCTGGTGAAATTGCTAAATCTGTAGCCACTGCTCCGGACAGCAGACGAATCATTATCATCGGCACATGTGCCGGTAACGTGGTTGTATTTGAACGTTATACTCCTACTGAAAACACAGAAGAAAACTTAGTGGTAGTATCAAACGCACCACGAGGATTTTCTTCAACACGTCTTGTCATTGACGGAGCCATGTCTGATGACCACTTCATTGATGTGGTTGGAATGTATGGTCAGTTAAATGTCAGTCAGCGAATTGAATCTATTAAAAAGTTTTGATTCGCGGAAAAAACAAGGAGATTTCTCTCCTTGTTTTTTTTTTGCTTTTATTTAAATATTAGAAAGATATTTCGCATGTACCGCCTTGACAGGCCGTAGCGCCCATTGTGTCGACTTCTACGTATCTAGGCTTGGTAAGTACACCCTTAAAGTCAATAGGCTTTATAGAGCGAACTAGAGTCTCCCAGTGATGTAGATTATAAACGTCTTTTAGACAATAACTAGCTTTAACAATATCTCCATTAAAATAGTTATTACTAAATTTCTTTAATCGTCTAGACCAATCTCTTTTTAATATGCTTCCATCTTTTTCAGTAATATTTAAATCTACTTTATCAGAACAATTATACTTATCTAAAATGTTCTTTATTTCTTCTTTCATTAAATTAGTTACATCTTTAAAATCTTCTTCATTAAATGCATATCTACATGCACTCCAAAGATCATCATTAAATGCATGTAAACCATCAACAACTAATCCAGAAGCAAACATTGAAGCTGTACCATATTTATCAACTATTTCTTCTGATGTAGATACTTCAGTAAATGGAGCTTGAGAATAATCTTTATCTCCAAATTCACTCAATAAAGAAACTCCAGCAAACACATATCTGTTTTCATAGAGATATTCTTCTACTTCATCCCAGTTATCTACTGTAACAGTATTAGATACATTATGTCTTAAAGTAGGATCTACACAAAGATCTACGTTAGTTCCATTTTCTACCCACACGCTTTGAACTAATTTAACTTTCTCTAATAACTTTATTCCTTTTAAATCCTTATTGTAAATTGCGTTTTTAATTTCAATAGGATAAGAAACACAAGTATCTGTGCCGTTACTATTATTAACAGAAACTCTACACATCTTAGGATTAATTTCTTGAATCTTTTTAAGAATTTCAGATTCATTATTAATATTAACATTTCTAATATATCTTGGAGAATGCACGCCATGAATACCAGATGAAGTTTTTAATATAACTGAAGCGTTACCAGAAGGTTTTGTTGTAGTACATCTAGCTGCTTGATTAATGCCTATTAGATCAGCTACAATCTTATTAGTTTCTTTAACTACTTCAGCTCCTCGTTTAAGAATATCTTCATTAAACAGAATTTCTGTATTTGTCATCCATCCGGTAATGCTTACACCAAGTAAAGCCTCTCTTTCAGTAATTCTTTTAGTTGCTGAAGAAAGATAATTAAAATCTGTATAACCGGCTTGTAATGTACCTAAAACTGAAGCCGCTTCACATACCTGATAAAAATGATTTTCATCGGTAATAGAACCGCCTGCTATTTCGCACTTTATATTCAACGATATTCGTTAATTATCGTCTGTAAATAATACAGCTACATGTCTCCATGTAGAATAGACTATATCATCGCTTGCGTCTTTGCATGCGCACGGCACTTCGGAATCACTAGATTCCTACTCTACTCATTACTGTTTTTAATCCTACAGTACTTTCGATAGTCGTTGAACGTTCTCCTCGGTTTCCCAGGGGAGCTTCGCTGCTGATTGTCTCTACCTAACATTTTTCAAACCATTCCATATTAGCTTTCGCTATCTGTTTCGGTATGTTAGTCTAACAAGAGTTTCCAGCAATTCACCGCGTTTTAAAACCTCTATGAATTAAAGGTTACAGAATTGCCATCCTGATTCACCATTTTCATCATATCCTCTTAATCCTATTTCTACACCCTTTTTGTTACTCGTTATAATTATTTATAACGGACTTAACATTTCTGCTAAGTTCTCTATGTTACCATAGAGAGCGGACTATATCACCACCTCATATATTTGAAAAATGAGGGTCAACCATACGAACGTTAGATGCTGTTAGCTTATAATTAAAAGAAGGCGTTATATAAGGCCTTACTATACTCATAAACTTTTCTACGTCTTTTGTTCTTAAACGCAGATAATAATATTGATATTGTCTATTGATGTTCCACTCAAGATCAAATTTTTCTTTTAATAATTTCTTTAAAAGAAAATGATCACCGTATGACAAACGTTTCATGTTGAGTGTAACATTAAACGAAGGATTTACCAGACCCTTCGCTGGATTAGGTTGTTCTATAAATAAAGAACCGTCACACATATATAAAATGGCTAATGCTTCTGCGTCCATTAATTTTAATGTATGTGGATCTAATCCTTTATAGTTATCTATATAAATTCTATTTCTTATTGGTTCAAAGAAAGGATGTGGTGAAGTATTTAATCTAACCTGTGGTCTTCTATTGCCTTCAACCTTTCTATCGTAAATAGCTACCGTGGTAATGTTTTCTAATATATCTTTACATTTTAAAATATAATCCATGTTATCAGTTACCATATTCATTGCAAAATATGGATACTTTCCTCTTTGGGCTAGGTAAAGGCCACCGTCAGCCATTGTCATATAGCTGACCAATTTGACAAGTTCTTTAGCATCGTATCTGTTCATAGTCTCTACACCTTCCATATCGGATTGGCACGGTATTGTCCCATAAGGAGTTTCACCGTTTTTAGGTTGATTATTCAAAGCGATTCACATCGCTAGGCCGCTAGTTTAGTTAACGGGTTTACACCATGTTCTTTATCGGATGAAAATATAAATCCAGGTTCACCAAATAACTTGGTTTTCTGCATTATTTCATTAAATTCTTTTCTAGTTAATTCATCTCTTATTAAAACAGCAGAATTGTTAGAACGCATTCTTTGTGGTTCATTATCAAACCAATTCGGTTCTGTTTTAGCAGATAACATTTCTATGTCATCTTTAGAAAATAAACAAATAGTTGCTGATCTTCTAACACCGCCGCTTAATACTGCGTCGGCCATATGCATTATAAAATCATAAGCCACAATAGGTCTTATTTTAGTATTTCCGTCCCTATCTGTTGGAAAATGTGTAAATTGTTTATCCAATAGATCTCTACAAAGTTCTAGACTTTTTCTTAAAGGATCTGGTCCTGGTGCTTTAAATCCTCCAGATATTAAAGCACCTCTCGGTCTAATATCGTTATAATCAAATACTACATGCTTTCCGTAATATTCTGGAAATGTTTGGTTTTCAATAAAATAAGAAGATAATAAAACACCGAAAGCATCTGACCATCCTTCAATGGAATCTGGTATGGTGAATATAGATCTATCTTCTCTATTAACAGATCTTATTTTCGGTAATTTTTCAACATGGTGCGTCTGCACAGAAAAGCCTGCTCCACATCCACATAAAAGAACATACATAGCTTCTTGAAAGAACGCTGGTCTATCACAATATGAAAAAGCGCAGTTATAAAGTCTAACCATCTTTTTCATTATTTGATCGCCGCCGAATTGTAGCGCTCTCTGTGCTCCTAGAACCCATTTTTGATTATAAGCGTTCTCTGCTAGGCTAATGTATTTATTTAAAGTAGGAGACATTACAGAGCTATATTTAGCCCTATGCATGTCCATTACTCGTTTTACAGATTCTGACCACGTTTCAAATCTTTCTATAAAGTCCATCCATCTAGAATAATCAGAATAAAACTTAGTATCTGACATCATATCTAAACTTATATCAGTAACGTTACTTGACATGTAAACTCCAATATTGTTTTTTTAAATCTAATTTTTATATCTTCGGTACATAGGTTATGTAATATATTTTTATATTACAGATATATCTAATGATGTAAAAATTCAATTAAGAATTTGAAACATCCTTTATGTCTGTAAACGTATAATTTATGACTTATTTAGCAATAAAAGAGGTTTAAAGAATGGCTACAATAAACCTTGTAATGGCTAACGATAAACAAGAATTGCCTATAGATTCGTTAGCTAAAACATTTGAATGGGAAACAGTTAATTCTGAAAAAAGAATTAAAAGAATATTAGTTAAGTTTAAAGGAAAATTATATGCTAAAAAACTTAACTATGATGCAGACGGAGATATAACCAATACGGTATTTGATGTCGACAATGAATCAGAATGGAATAGGGTGGCGTCGTGATTCAATTAGACGATTTTTATATTAATTATAAATTAATCGTTGAAGGAAAAATAAAGAAATTAATCTCTAATTCTTTAACTGAAGCTAAAGACTATGCTGATACTGTATCTGCTGTTATATTTAACGATAGAGGAGTATGGAATGCGTCTGGAGATACATTTCCTTCAACGGGAGGTTCTGGCGCGAGCGGCGCAATAAAGAAAGGAGATCTTTGGACAGTAATCGTAGGCGGTGAACCAGATAACTTAATGCTTGAATCTGGTGATATGATAAGAGCGTTTGTTGACAATCCAGGACAGATTCAATCTGACTGGATTTTAATAGAAAACCAATACAACTATATTCCTTTTGATAAAGAAGGAGATACGTTAACAGGAACAAATGGTTCTGGCTTTATTGGTTTACAAAAACAAACAACAGATCCAACAGCTCCTACTAACGGAATTAAATTATTTGCTAATAATGATGGCAAATTAACATTTATAAATGAAAATAATGAAGTTATTATCTTAGAAGATATTATTTCTCTTTTAGATAAACATATTAACGGTATATTAATGGTTGATATGTTGAACGATAATAAAACATTAACTTCGGAAGAATCTAAAAATTCTATTTTTGTTTTAACTAACGTTGGTGATGGAAGTAAAACATTAACTTTATTTGACTCTATAGAAAATGCTAAACATATAACTTTTTATGTATTTGATAATAACAATGTTAATGTTTCATTGAGCAATGGAAGTTTAATTAAATCCGTTAAACAATTAAGTCCTTTACAAATTATTTATACGCCAACTATAAGTCATTCTTTAAATTACGTTACATTTGATAATTTAATGACTCCTGGTTGGGCTACTAAAGTTCATTTTAATGAATTTGGTTTAGTTGACAATACAGCAACAATAACTACAGCAGACGTAAACGATTCTACAAATAAAAGATACATTACTGATGCTGAAAGACAATTTATTCAAGACCTTATTTCTAATGGAGGAGGAGGCGGTAGTTCTGGCGGAGCCAACGTATGGGCTGATGAAAATCCTCCAACCAATCCTACTATATACCCTCTCTGGTACGATTCTTTTAATCTTACTTTAAACCTTTGGTATGAAAATACTCCAGGAAATTTTGTTTGGTTAGAAATAGCCAACGCTAATGTTCAAACTAAAGAAAGTTTGGGTTTAGGAAATGTAGATAATACATCAGACATTAATAAACCAATTTCTACAGCTACACAAAATGCATTAAATAACAAAGAAGATAAAAGTAATAAAGGTCAACCAAACGGATATGCTCCTTTAAATAACTTAGGAAAAATACCTTCTAATTTTATAGATGGAGGAGTTAGTTCTAGCGGGATTTATCAGCAATTCTATGAGATAACTGCAATAGATATTTCTAATAAATATATAACATTAGATTATACTCCAATAGATAATAATAAAGTTGATATTATTGTATATGGAGGCATCCATCAAAGATCAAACGTCGATTTTCTTGTTTCAGGAAATCAAGTTAGCTGGGATGGTTTAGCTATGGAATCTCTATTAGAACAAAATAATTATATTTGTATTACATATAGTCACTAATATAGGAATTTAAAAAATGTCGCAAATACAAAAGAAGTTTATTTCTGATAACGCAGTTGATGGTAGTAAAATTCGACTGCTAAATAATGAAACATTAAGAGGTAGAAATGCTGCTGGTTCAGGCGACATTGATATTTTAAAAATCGCTTCGGATAATACATTAGAAATTCAAACGCAACCAAGGGCAGCGGCATCATTGCCTATCCCTAGTTCTAGTAAAGATTACGTTACTATTGAATATATTGAGAACGTTGTTCTTGGTAAATTGGATGCTAAAGATTCAGTACATGCATTAGCTGATGCAAACCAAGCTTTGACTGGTACAGCACCTTTAACAATAGATGGTGTTAACTTAGGCGCAGCTACAGCTAACCCACCTAAACGCGTTGCATTGACTGGACAAACGACAGCTGCCGATAACGGCGTCTATGTTTATACCGTTTCTGGTGGTAACTATACTCTTGCTAGAGCCTCAGACTTCGATACAGATGCTGAAGTTACATATGGCTTATATTTCATGGTAACTGGCGGTTCTTTATATAGTGGTTATGAAGTTATTCTTACTACTGAAGATCCTATTGATTTAGGCACTACAGCATTATCTTTCTCTAAATACCCATCTACACTGAGCTTAACCGCCGGCGACATGATGGCTAAAACCGGTAACGATTTTACTATTGATTTGGCTTCTACTTCTGGTTTAGAATCTACTAACCCAGGTAACGCTACTGGTCAATTAAGAGTTAAAGCAGATACTCAAGCTTTAGAAAAAGATAAGAGTACTAAATTAGATTCTGGCACTAATGCGGTTGTTGCTAAACGAGCACGCAGAGAAATTTTTACTTTGTCTGCAGGCAACATTGCTGCACAATACGTAGATTTACAGAACGTAGCTACAGACGGTTCTGTTAAATTTGGCGTAGCTGGAGCTGGCGAACAGATTGAAACAGTTGACTTTACAGTTAACTATACTGGCGGCGCAAGCTCTAAAACTCGTGTTGCTTTTGCTGGTGGTTTAGCTGCTGGCGGCACATCAGAGTTAGTGGCTGGCGATGTTGTACAAATTTCATACGAAGCATTCTAATAAAACTAATAAAAATAGAGAGCGAAAGCTCTCTATTTTATTTTATATTTAGATGATTTTATGACGTTTTAAATAATAACATAACTGGAGACATTTTAATGAGTCAACAGAATTGGAAATTCCTATCTCCTTTACCAAATGGAACCCCTGTAGATGTTCCTATAGCTACTGGAGATACACTAGAACAATCGTTATATAAATTACAGGGACAACAAAATATATCTAAAGAAAATATAGATTTATTACAGAAAAACAATAAAGGCTTTATAATCATCGATATGAATAACGCCGATTATGTAATGACCGAAGAAGAATCTAAGAACGGTTTAATAGTTGTAACTAATAACGATTCAGGTGCGTCTGTTTTAACTATATATGACGGTCCTAATACTCCGCGAGATATAACTATATATTCAATAACTAATGAAAATTATACATTAAGTCTGGCTGGCGGTAATGCATTTTTAACTATGTTAAATGTTGGTAAATCTAAAATATTTTATATTTATGCTCCTGGAGGAAATTCTATTGCTAGCGGCTTTACATATGTTCCTTACGATGGAAGCAATTTATTAACTCCAGGAACAGCTTGTAAATTTGATTATAACGAATACGGACTTATAACAAATTCTTACGTTATTGGTAAATCGGATGTTGGCTTATCTAATGTAGACAATACATCAGACATTAATAAACCAATTAGTACGGCAGTACAGACAGCATTAGATGGTAAAGTTCCGACATATACAGGAATCAACGGATATACCTTAGACAATAACATTGTATTAACTAAGACAGACATTGGTTTACAATACGCAGACAATACTAGTGATGTAGATAAACCAATTTCTACTGCTACACAAGATGCATTAGATTTAAAAGAAGATAGTTCTAATAAAGGCGCGGCAGGCGGTTATGCTGGATTAGATAGTAACGGTAAAGTGCCAACGACGCAATTGCCAACTTCAGTTTTAGGTACCATTAAATTTAAAGGTACTTGGAATGCTAACACAAATGTAATTACAAGTTCAGATCCAGATATAAATAACGTTAATATGCCCACTGCTGAATCTTCAAATGAAGGCTGGTATTTCATTATTGGAACAGCAGGTACAACTGGCATAATAACTGATCGCGGTATGGAAGTTGACTGGAAAGTTGGCGACTGGATTCTTAGTTTAGGAACCACTTGGTCTAAAATAGATAATACAGATTTAGTATTAAGTGTTAATGGAAAAATTGGTACAGTAGTTTTAGATACTTCCGATCTTTCTGATACAACAAATAAGCGATATGTTACAGATGCTGATATAACTAAATTATCTAATTTGTCTGGTGCAAACTCAGGAGATCAAACAATTACGTTAACTTCTGACATTACTGGTGCAGGTACAGGATCGTTTGCTACAACTATAGCTAATAACGTAGTTACTAACGCTAAAGCCGCAGACATGGCTACACAGACAATTAAAGGTAGAAATACAGCAGGAACAGGAGACCCAGAAGATCTGTCTGCATCTACTGTTACTTCTATGTTAAATGTGGTTGTTGGAGATTCTGGTTCAGGCGGAACAAAAGGTTTAGTTCCTCAACCAATAGCTGGAGATGCTAATAAAATATTAGCTGGAAATGGTTCTTTTACAGATTTTGGATCTATAATAAACAACGCTGATAGTAAAACCACTCCTGTAAATAATGATCAAATTAGTTTAATGGATTCTGGTGCTTCAAATGCTTTAAAGAAATTATCTTGGAGCAATATTAAAGCTACATTAAAAACGTATTTTGATGCTTTATATCTAGCCTTACCGTCTTCTAACGGAATTGCCGTTAGAACTTCCTCAACAACTTCTGTTGCTAGATCAATAGATGGTGTAACTGGTTTAACTTCTGTTATAAACGGAGATGGCGTATCAGGAAATCCTACTTTATCTGTATCTTTAGATACAGCTAACGTAAACGACGCGACAGATAGAACTACAACAAGTACAAGCTATGTTACATTGGGAGCACCAATTAGAATAAGTGGATTAAATGCAGGCACTTATTTTGTAATCGCTACTTCCTGTATCGGTTCAAGTTCAAGTAACGTAGAATCGTGGATGGGTATACATTCTGGTACGTCAGGATCAACTACATTGGTTGCTGGTGGAGAAATGATGGCTAGACCATTACAAGGATCTACAGGCATAGAACTTCCTATAACGTGTCACGGAATTTGTACAATAACAGCAGGTCAAGTAATTGAACCTAAATGGAAAACTGCATCAGGAACATTAACGGTATATCAAACCACTATGCATGCTATCAGGATAGGATAATGATTACTATAACTAAAAATATATCTGGAATATTTGTATCTACAAATAGAAATAACGATATAGATAAGTTTTCATCTGAATATAGAGAAATAATCCCTGGCTTTATAGGGATTAATTTCAATGGAAATGAAGATGAATTAGATTTTAATTTTAACGAATCCGTTATAACTGAATCAGACGCCAAAAATCAATTAACAAATATTTTAAATACATATTTAACTACATCTTTAAATTCTTTAAAAAGAGAAATAAAAGATTTAATTAATATAGAAAGAGATGCTAGATTATACGCATTTTTTCCATATGCCGGAGCAAGGTTTGATTGTAATAATGAAAGTAGATCAAATATAATTGGAACGGTTGTTATGGGCATATTAAATGGTCAGCAACTTCCTCCAGGAATGGTTTGGAGAGATTATGATAATGTTAATCATCCTATAGATTTCTTATATATGGTAAACATGGGATTAACTATGTTTATGTATTCTCAGCAAGTTTATGCTTCTAGCTGGCAACATAAATATAATGTAGATCAGTTAACTAATGCAACACAAGTAGTTAATTATGATTATTTAAATAATACTTGGCCGGATAGAGGTGTATGATGGTCGATATTTCATTAATAACTGAATCGGAAATAGAATTAAGAAAGATTAAAGGATATAGATATCAAATAGGTAAAGAATGCGTTATTCCAATTGTATCTAAAGAATTAAAAAAGGCTTTAATTAACATAGAAACAGTTATACATCCATTTTACCAAATATATAAAGATAGGGTATGGGTTAAAGATTTATATGCGTGGGATGGAGCTACAGGAGCCGTCAATACGTCTGATTTAATAGTTCCTTCTTTAATTCATGATATTGGTTGTCAAGCTGTTAATTCTAAAAAGATTCCTTTTTCTTTAAGAGAAGATTTTGATGAAGAATATTATCAGCAATGTCTTTTATATGGAGTATGTAAGGAAAGAGCTTTAATTCATTATACGATTATAAAAGCTTGGGGTAAGATTCCTAAAGATAAAGATGATGACGAATATTCTAAAATTTATGAAGTTGAAATTTTAGGATTTTAATTTATGATGCAAATAGCTAAATACTATTCTGAAGAAGAGTTAAAGAAAATTAGAAATAATAAACCAGTTACATCATCAGCTAAAGCTTTATCTAACGATGAAGTTTATGATCAAGAATTAATTAATGGTGGTGTAGGAGTAGACCCAACTATTAAATATATGATGGATCAAGTTAATGGAACAGATAACGGACCTTTATCTATGTATCATGGCGTAAGTAGTTCTGGTATGCAAGCAATATAAAACAAAATAAAATAGAGAGCTAATGCTCTCTATTTTATTCGTATTTTAAATAGAATTAAAATCATTTAATAAATCATTAAATGTTGGTAATTTATAAATATTACAACATATCTCAACGGCGTTAACTATTCCTCCTGAAAAATTAACACCAACACTTCTTCTAATATTGTCAGGAATATCTCTAATTTGAGATAATTCTCTATAAGTAGTTTCTTTACTTATGTTAAAGATGTCTTCTACGGTAGGATAAGTTCCGGCTACATCAAGGTCATATACGTTAGTACGAATTCCTGTACGAACATTAGGTAGTTCTTCTATAGCCTGCAATCCGTTATCTGCTACTAAATGAGAAGGTAGAGTGACTATCCATCCAGAAAGCGATGTAACAAACTCATTTAGTTCATCCGACATATCATCACTAGTAGTACCAATGACTTTACCGTAGTTTTGAACAAAGAAATGTAGATCATCTACAATTCGTCTAGGTTGAGAAGAAAAGTTTCTATAATCAGAATGCTCACAAAGAACCGACATAGTTAAAGATAGGTCTTTAGTTTTCTTATCTAACTCTTCTAAAGAGATACAGTCAAATAAGTTATAAATGGCATATTCCAATTTATAATTAGTTTGCATAAATTGATGCCAAGCTAAACTACCAGATCTAATATGCGGTGCTTCATTTTCTAATATATCGTCAAACTTTAATTTTCTTATTCCTAGGTTCTTATCTAGTATAGCATCTAAAGCATATGAAGGTTCCATTCCTTTTGCTACTCTGATTCTTCTATATACACAACCAGCATCAACAAAATAAAAACTAGAAGGACATTCCATTACATGCCATTGTTCCGTCCAATGTATTGGCGTAATTTGTCCATTAGATTTTTTCTTTTGATGATTTCCTCTAACATACTTAGCGTGTCTCATTATTGGAGGAATAGACGGATCAGAATAAATATCTGCTAATCTAAATCCTTCTTTTTCTAAACAATCATTCATTTTTGGCAAATCGAAGTTAATATTCCAAATAGCAATAATGTCCGGCTTCCATTCATGAGCTTTCATTATTACATTTTTAATACTGTTGCCTGGAGTTTTAGCTATATCAATAATTAACTCTGTATCTGGATTTTCATATTGAGAAAGATATTTAGTAAATAGTTTTCTCATTTTTCCTTCTACATCATTCATTCCTTCTAAGAAACTTTCAACGATAGAAATAATTCTTTTATTTCCAAAAGTTAAAGCTATCATTATTGGTTTTTCATGTCCTTTAACAACATCAGTTTCTATATCTAACGCAGCTACTGTATTAGATGAATTTAGATCAGGAAACTTTGTCATGTAATTATGCTTAATTATTGCTGTGCTAGATATATCGCAGCCGTATAAGTAAGGACTTTTAGCTAATCTTTTTACTGTAGTTTTTAAACCTGGCGTTCCTAATGCTCTAGATATAGCTTTAGGTAATTCAGATTCTGTACATGTAAATTTTTGTAATTTATTTACATCTTCATATTCTTTTTTATCTGAATGATTTCTAAATTCTCTTTTAGTAATATAGAAATCTCTTTTATTGTTTTTTATTAATCTTACGTTTGGTTTAATGGTGCCGTCTTTATAATGAATATTTTCTTTAACTAAAGTTAAATCATTAGGATTATCTCCAACAGCTGGACACCATATAGCATGTTTACATTCGTAACCTAATACGTTATCTTCCATTAAAATTAACCCTTTATGTGTTAAGCATATTATCTTTATGAAGCGTAATTTAATATTCTTTTTAGGATAAAGAAAAAATGAATAAGTTATCGAGATTTAACATAACCAATGAAGCAATAGCATTTCAAGACGGTAAATTGTTTTCAGAAATAGTTAAAGTGTTTGACTCCATTAAAAAAGAAGGCTATAAAGAAGATAAAGATCAGCTTTCTAAATTAGGGATAGATGCATTAGTATTTAAACATACTGGTTTATTGATAAAAACAGAAGTAGATCCAGATGGCGATTTTGAAATATATATTCCTACCATAACCAAAAACAGTATGTTAATTCCAAATAGTGAGAAAAAACATATTAAAAATAACTTAGGTATAAAATATATTCAACAGCAAAGAGCCGATTTATTAGGAACCGTTGATTTAAAAAACTGTAAAGTAGGTGGAGTATTTAGTAAAATATTAGGCACAGTGAGAATAGATCCGGCATACATTTTTGGCATTGGTGTATACGATACAGTTACTTCAACGACATATACGTCTAATGGTCCAATTTATACAGAAACAGAAATAGAAAAAACTGCAATGTATAATGGTGGGTGGCAATATAAATCTGAAGAATTAGCTGCTGTATTTCTACATGAAGTAGGTCATTTATTTACAGCATTTGAATATTTAGTTGAAACAGTAACTACTAATTTAGTTATAGATACAGTTTGTAATGAATTGTTAGAATCTAATGATCAAGAAACAAAAATGGTAATATTGTCTAATATTGAAAAATCATTAGGTCTTTCTATACCAGATAAAGAAGCTTTATCTAAATCTGAAAATAAAAATACAATTTATAATGTATTATTATCTAGCAACATTATAAAAAATAGATCGTCAACAGATACATCTGTATATGATCATAAATCATGGGAATTTTTAGCAGATCAATTTGCTGTAAGACATGGTGCGGGAAGATATATTGTTGAAGCTTTATATTCTTTTGATAAATCATTTGGCGAATTAAAGAGAACTAAAGCCACAGTAATTGGCGCGGCAATTTCTACAGCCATTATTAATATGTTGCTTATTCCTATTGGTATAGGCGTTATTACATCATTAATGTGTTTATTCTGGGATTTCGGTGTAGATACAAAACCACATGACGATAACATTCAGAGATTTACTAGAATTAAAACTGATATGACTCAGCGTTTAAAAAATCCTAAACTTTCAAAAGAATTGAAAAATAGCATAATAACTGACATAGAAAGAATAAACTATATTTTATCTACTATGGAAGATCATCGTTCTGTTATGGCCGTTTTTTGGGATTATGTTAGACCCGCTAGAAGAGACGCTAGAAATCAATATGTATTCCAAGAGAAGTTAGAAAAAATTGCAGGCAATAGTATGTTTGTTAATGCAGCTAAACTAAGTACATTAAGTTAAAAATATTGGAGTTTTTATAAATGAATACCTTATTAATAAATCAATACATTGCTAAAACCAATGTACATTTAAACGAAAGAAAGTATTTAGTAGCATTAGGCATTTCTAGAGCTATTGCATATGGTTTAATATTACCTACTTCTCCAGTAGATAGCCCTAGTAAATATTTTGTAGATAATTTTAAAGATGATTTAGATGATCAATTATCTAAAATAAATGAAGTAGCTATTATCAATATCCAAGAAACGCAAGAATTAATTTTGAAGATCTGGAAAATGCGTTACGATCTAGTATTTAATTCTTTATCTGTAGATGTTCAAAAACTATTGGATTGTCGTTTAATTGTTGGCGATAATAACGTTCCTAACGTTTATACTGACACGATTAACGCTGTTGGTGTAGATACGGTAAACGCATTTTTAAATGATATGGCATGTGCTTTAAATGCGTCTGATGAGGTATAATTCATGGATAGCGAAATAATTAATGATGAACTAGCTGTTGAAGAACAGCTAGATTTATCTGAAGATGAACATGAGTTAAAAAAACATGAAGATGTTTTAGCTGATCTACAGGCTATATATGTAGAAATAGAAAATAAAGCTTCTGTTAATAAAACGTTAGCTGCAGCTATTGAATCTATTCGTGAAAATACTTTAACTGATAAGACGCCAATAAATAGTTTTACAAAAGAATTAAGTAAGACTAATTTAAAGGCTTCTTTAGAAGACATTATAGACGGAATTATAGCTACCATTAAATTTATTTTTAAAACTATTTTTACTATTATAGGAAAAATATTTGGCTTTATAAAAAGATTGTTTTTTAGAGCTAAAGAAAAAGAAAAAATAAATGAATCTTTACTTTTAAAATCTAAAGAAAACGTTGATGAAGTAGTTTTATTAAAAAGTAAAATAGGAAATGCTGATCACGCTATATATGACAAAGTGTTTAAAATAATTTCTACTGAAGCTAATGAACAACTAAAGCTTATAAGTAATGATTTATTTAAAGATACTATTACATCCGGTTCTGTTAAAAATATTTTATTATCTGTCGGAACAGATATTAATAAATACATGGATAAGATAAATAGTAAAATGGTTCTTTTGAATAAAGCTATAAAAGAATCTAAAAATAATAACATTACTGAAATCAATATTATTCTTTCTGACGCCGATAAATATATTAAAAATGGTAATTCAAATTCCATTATTTCTTCTAATATAAAAAACGGCATTAACGGAACTATGGCTAATGACTTAGTTTTAGTTAAAGACCATGTTTATAACTTAGAAGAAAGTAAGACATTAAATGCATTTAATTATCAATTAGTTTTTGATATGGTAAGAACTAATAAAATTAAATTGACTGATATATTTTTATCAGATACAGATATGTTTGAAAAGAACGTTAAAACTTTACAAGATAAATCTGAATCTACTACTTCTATTGTAGATAAATTAAAATCTTCAAAAGAAATACAAGTACATATAAAAGATTCTTTAATTATAGTTAAAGAAGAAATAGCTGCTTTGCAATATTATTTTTTATGTGTAAATAAAATCATATCAGTTAATACTAGTATTGTAAACTTTTTATATAATCACACAAACGCACATTACAAAATGTTATTGAGTGAAATGAGAAACGGTTCCGATACTACCACCAAAAATGCAGTTAAAGAATCTATTTATAAAAGTAAGAAATAACAAAATAAAATGAGAGGCTATCGCCTCTCATTTTATTTTTTTTTTTATAGTTCATGTTTAATAAAATCAATTACAACATCTTCTTTAATAGAAACATTATTTTCAGATAATAAAAATAAGTTTTTCTTAATAGACATTCTAATTGTATCGTCAAATACAGTATATGTGGAAATAGAACCATTATCTCCAAAACCAGATATTTCAACACCTTTTATTAAATTTCCTAATTTAGTTTTAATGTTTACTTGTACGTCAGTTAAAGATACAACCGGATTCTTTAAAGCGTTAGAAATAGAATTAACTATTTCTTTACCGATAGAATCTTTAATATCGTCGTTATCGTAAACGTTTCCAGGAACATATACTTTAACATTAAAAGATTGTTCTGAATATATATCTATAACAGTTCCATTTTCAACAACTATTTTAGATAAACCAAATGTTGTTTTAGGATAGAAGTAAATAACAGATCTTTCTAAAAGTCTACTATTTATATTTACTAAATCATTTTCTAACCAAGATACAAATATTTCTGGTACATGATTTTTATATAATGAATTAGTTGTTTCTGTTACAAAATTATATTTACCATCAAATAAACAAAGATCTAATTGTCTAGTAACTTTACGTTGATCAATAGGAACTGGTTGACCATTTATATCTAAAACAGTATCTCCAGCTTTATGGTCAAATATAGGAGCATTGGTATCATCTACGTATTGTTCTCCTATTGAATGTAGCTTATTAAATGTTATTGTATTTCCAACAATAGTCATTTTCTTTAAGCCAGTCAAAGGATCTATTTCATAGACATCTTCTTTATAGATTTTAGGAACATCTACAGTATATTTTAAGTATGCTTCTGGACTAACAATAGTTCTACTATTAGACCACAGATAATCTAAATATCTTCCTAATTCTAAATTTATCTTTTCAAACAATACTGCTCTATCTGTTGAACCAGGAGAATAACCATCTAACCATTGATCAAGAGAAGAAACAATTCCTCCATTATTCTTAGAACAAATAATGAAATTCATTTCTACAGTTAATGGACATGGTTGAGAAACTAAAGTATTCCCAAAATGAAAATTAGTTATATAAATATTTTCATCAGAATCTATATCGTAATTTGTATTTAATAAAACTTCAAATAACAATTCATCTTTAGGAACAACCGTCTGTCCTGTACCATATATTAGTTCAGCGTTCTTAACTGTGGCTGTAGAGAAAACATAAGAATTAGAATTATAAGGTTTAAAACTTACTTGCATTTCTATATTTGCTGGATTGCTAGCATATAGATTTTTAAAGTTAGTTCCAGATTTAGTTACCAAATATAATCTATATCCGGTAGATATTTTTTCAATAGAATATTTATCTATAGAAACTTCTAATGATAATTTATCGTTATCTCCAACGAAAATCTTAGATAAAGCTTTTGGTTTATCTAGATAATAAGGTTTTAAGTAAAAGTTATTATCGTTACTATCCAATACATAATGAAATGGATTATAAGAATATTTTTTACTATTAACTAAAGTTACCATAGCTTCTTTTGACATCGCATTCAAAGCAGCTACTTGATCATTAGGAACAACATACATTATTCCATCTATATCTTCAAATAAAGTATTTGATGCGATAGTAATTCTTTTTAAGTTATCATAAACCGTATTAATGTTTTTCAAATCATCCATTGTAGTTTGAATCATCTTAATGCCGGTAGCTATAGATGATTCTAATACACTAGATAGAAGAGATGCATCAGTAACTCCTCTTAAACTATCTATAGCGTTAGGAACTTCTCTAGTAGCTAAGAATTGTCTATCAGTGATGTTATCTAAATTCTTAATTACATTAAATCCTAAATTGTTTAAAGTAGTAACAATTTGATTTTGAGTAATAGGATAACTTTGTCTACCTACAGAATTTTCAATTACTCTATCTCTTAATTGATCAATAGTAATAGAATCTTCTCCACCAGAAATATTATCGTTAGAATAAACAGCTAATGATTTTAAATTTTTAATAGGAGCAACATAAAAACCTTTATCGTCATTATCATAATCATTCCATTTTACGGTAAATTGATTAGCTATATAGCTACCAAGAATTAAATCGGTTTTTCCTTTAGTAGTAAAAACATCTAATCTTAATTGTTTACCGCTTACCAAACCATTTGTGAAATATATTGTAGGTATTTCAAATCTAATGTTATCAGAAAATACTTTAATTAGAGCAGTTATTTTAGTAGGATCAAATATCTGATCTGAATGAGTAGTTTTAATTTCCACCCAATTACCATTATTATCGGTAACGTAAGCTCTTGTGTAATAATATTTATCTTTTAACAAATAAGTCTTAACAAACCCAGAAGAAATATTTAAAGTGGTTAAATATTCTGTTATTTCTATTTGCTGCATCTTTATTTCAATAGCAATAAAGTCAGTACCTTCTATTCTTGTAGAAAACCAATTTACAATATTGCTTTCTAACGTATAGATAGGAGACTCAACATCATTATTGTAAACTATCTGCAAACCACCATAAGAAAGCTTTCTTATTTCTATTGGATATTGCATTGTAAAAACATGCTCACCAACTGTAATTTCTGTATTCTTAGGTATAACTACTTTTCTATCTACTAATTGTCCAGCTTTAGGATGAGTAGATGGATAGCTTACAGGAAGTTCATCTATTTTTTGTTTTATCTCTTCTTGATTTAACAAAATAAAGAATTTACCAGAAGAAGGTTTTGCAAATCTATCAATATAATCTTCATCAGACATATGTAAATAAATGTCGTCTTCAGATACAGCTACTGATGGATATTGTTTTCTATTTAGAATAGCGTTTTGTTCAATACCTACAGTAGATAACAGTGTAGCTGTTTCCATTAAAAATACAAATGGATTAGAAGGATCAACAATATCTATTTCTCCATTCATCATTGCTTCGAGTTGATTTAAACAAACTCTCTGCATTCCTGTTGGGTTTGATATCATTTCTTCTATTTTACTTTTATAAATGGAAACTGAATTATCAGCCATTTTTATATCTCCAATTAAAATTTGTTCTAACCTACGTTACTGTTATCTACTGGAGCTGAACCGTCAGTTGGTAATTCAGTCTTAACTAATTCGGAAGGATTAACCATGTATCCAGTTCTTACATCAAAAGGAGTAGTGAAAGCTTTAGCTTCTGCTGGTTGTTCAGTTTTTCCTTTAGCTTTAGATGTTGTTGTAGTAGTTGTAGTAGTTGTAGGTCTATTAGCTGGTTCTTCTAATATATTCTTACCTTCTTTTAATTCTTTCTGATATGATTCTTTATCCATATACCAAGACAATTCGTAAGTAATAGGATCTATATATGGAATACCTCTATAGTTAAGAATATTTAATTCATCAGGTTCCCCAGTTAGTTTTCCTTTTTCGTCTCTATTAGCAATCCTAACATATCCTTTATTTTTATTTATTGATCCACCGGCAAACAAAGCCACTACTGTATTGAATTCTCTAACGATTATAGGATCTAAATATTCAAAACCGATAACTTGAAAGTTAATAGAAACATCTTTATTTTCTAAGTTATATGGAGCATCAACAGAAAAGTTATGACTAGCCCCGATAGGTACAGATGTAGGAAAGGCTGCGCCACAGCAACTAATCTTTCTAACATAAGTTCTACTAGGATCTAAAACTAAACGATAAATTCTAGTCATGTAATCTATTTCGTTTTCAACAATAGATTCTGGTTTCGGAGTTATTCTTCCTTCATAAACCAAAGAAATATAATGAACCCAATAAAAGAATAACAATGTTATGGGATCACCTATCATGTTTCTAAATGAAGCAGACATGCTAGTTACTTGATATATACGAGCAATACCGTCAGCCATAGACCAAGCGTCTCTAGCTCTACCTTCTTTTGAAGTATAAGTATCTATTACAATATCTTGCCATCCAGATAAAGAAAGTAAATTATTAGACAGTAAACAAATAAACGGATTTTTATTATCAACTAAATTTGATTTAATAACATCCCCAGGTTTACTACCATTAAAAGCATCTTTATCTAATAATAATCTTATAGCTGTAAATATAGAATTTACTCCACTCCCTCTACGATCTAATAAAGGAAGGAAAATTCTTTCCGATTTAAGGTTATCGTATGACAAATTTAAGTTTGGTCTAGTAAAAAAAGTTAGACCGTGTTGATCGGCGTTTGTTGGAGCAGGAGAACCTGTTCCTCTATGATTGATGCCATACCAGGTATTGAATATCACACTGGACATATCGCTATGTCCATTTTCTCTCGATACTCTATTTATACCGCTAAGTATAGCTTCTTTTGAAAAATCAGACATTAATATCCCCTTTAATTAAGGAAAGTTTTTATGGTATCTCCAGTAATAGCATCGTCAGCAATATCTGTTGCTGAACATTTTAAAAAAGCAGTAAATGTTACAGGCATGGTTGCTAGATCAGATTCGTTGATCGCATATACTAAAGACTGTCGCGTAGAACCAATTACTTTAATTGATGAAAAAATAATGTTTCTTCCAGCACTGGGAGAAATATTGCAAACCGCTAATAGTATTTTTGCTGGTTATTATTTACAAGCCGTTAGTATGGACGCTGTAATTGGTGACATTAAAGTTTTAAAACGTCTAGATAAATTTAATCCAACACGTTCTCCATATCTGCATTCTTTTGAAGATTTTAAAGAAGGTCTTCCTAAATACGGTATTGAGTCAGATCCTTTAATGGGTCACGGTTCTTTTTCCGGTAACAGTTCAGATAAAAAAGAAACTGAAAAGGAAAAACGAGATCGTATAAAATTTGAACAAGATAATGCAGATCGTCTTGATAGAAAAAAAATGGGCAATGGATCTTTTGATACTAAAACCATTAAAGATGCTAACAATATTGCTGTTGGTAAATTAATTGAAGTTGAACTTGTTCACAATGAAAGAACACTTCGTCTTCCAATAGCTATTCGTCTTAACACTAAAACTATTGATACGCAATCTTTGCTTCATATTCTTGGGAATAGTAAAGATAATAAATCTGCTAAAGAAAGATATCATGGTTGGAAATCCGGCGAATTGAGTTTCTGGAAAGATATAGTTCTTTGTGAAGATTTAATTAAAGCACATAGAACAACATTAGCAAAAGATAAATCTGGCGTTTATGCTGAAATGATGGCTAGAAGAAACGGCAATATTTTAGCAATGGCTATGTCTAAAGAATTATCTGTTGGTACAGCTTCATCCATTGTCGTTATGAGTGATTCTACTCGTAAAGATTTGGAATATCAAATTGGTGGTAAATTATCAGACTTTAGAACTAGAGAAAGAATTTTTAATGATTCTTACATGATGTTGATGTTTGTTATTGATGCTGAATATGAACATGCTACTATCTATCATCGCGGTTTGGCTGTAGCTACAGATATGTCATTTAAAGAAATGAAAAATGCTAGCAAAAATGATAACACAATGATTACTGACGTGTTAAAAGCATTTGTTAGCGGTAACGCACCGTCATTCTAAGGAAAATATAATAATGGCCATTTTAGATTATTTTAAAACATTAATTCCTTCCTTAGAGAAGAGAAGTATTTTAGAAGACATTAATAATTCTATTGGCGAATTAAAGACTAGTACTTTACCTATTCTTAAAAATTCACAAAAACCAATGGGATTAGATACCTATAGATTTAAAAGTGATCAAATTGACGCTTTTAATAAAAAGTTTAAAAAAGATAATGGCGCTAATTTAAAAGGAAACTTTGTAGCTGGATTATATTTCACTGCTTTACGCATTGAAGAAAATGCTCCATTAGTTATTAAATTAGTAGAAAAAATGTTTGAGAACGGTTTAATAGCTGGAGCTATTACTTATAGAAAAGCTAGCCTTCTTAAATATGTTGAAGCTATTTCTTTCTTTCAAAGATATGCAAGAAAGTTAATTCATTATACATATATACTTGAAACGGCTTCTGTAGGCGATTCTAGCTCGCTTATTGATGATCTTAATGAAGGTGAAGTAAATTGGTTAAAAGCTAATGAAGACGGTTTTATAGCCACTATAAAGGCTTTGTCAATGAAATCTGCATTATTTGTTGAATCATTAGAAGAAACACCAGATGTTGTTATTAATCCAGATAACATTAATACTGTTAATTTAATGTCTGAAGGAAAAACAGATCCTTTCAAAATGAACTTTATTAATGTTAAAATGAATCCAATCTATCATATCAGATTAAGAATTGCAGAATATCAGCATTCTAAATATGAAGCTGCTCTACAAGAAAGAAAAGCTATTGAATTAAGAGTTCTACATTTACAAAATAAATTAGAAGGTAAATTAGATCCTAAAGTAGAAGAACAGATTCAATATAATGAAGCTAGACTGGAAAAACTTAATTACAAAATTAAGAAGATGGAAGAAGACATATGAGTAAATACATGACTTATCCTCACGGCTTTAAAAGTTTAAGTACTAGAGAAGAAGATGATAAAGGTGTATTTATCTACGATAGAGATATAGAGGCACTTTATAGTGCCTTTGTTAATAATGAAGTAGATTTCAATAATTGGGATTATAGATCTAATGTTCTAGAAGAAGCATTTAGATTATTTGGTGCTAACTTTGAAGAATGGACATTATATCAAATCAATAAAAATACATTAGTTTACGATCATGCTTTAGAATTCTTATTGGATACTTTAAACTTTATTAACGGTTCTGAAAGAAAAGTTTCTACATTTGTTTGGAGAGAATTGCTCTTAACTGAACCAGAACAAAAAAGTTACGTTGAAATAAATAATAGAAGAATTAATAAACTAAGAGATTTATTCCCTAAGATTCCATTAACTACAGCTCAAGTAATTAAAAATTGGTGTAGTCAAGAAAATGGTTTTGAAGATCTAATCATTTCTTTATTTATTTTCTTTGGTCCTTCTCCAAATTTAAATAATAAAGCCATTCAACAATTAAAGCTTTTATAGATATTCTATAGTAAATATTCGTTGCATTATAATCGTTATTTTAATAATGTAAAACAAGTATTTGTGTAACGCGCGTTACACAAAGAATTCTCTATCTAGAGAATTTTTTATTTTAATAAAACCCCTAATTAGGAATATATAAAAATGAATAAATTATCAAGATTTACTAGCTATGGTATCGAAGACGGTGAAGTCGAAGACGTAGTTATTGATGAAACTGTAACTGACGAACAAGCTGAGCAAGCTGTAGATCAAGCAGAAGACAAAGTTGAAGAAGTTAACGAAGATGTTGCAGAAATGACTGACGTTGCTGAATCTTTGGAAGCTATCTGTGTAGGTATTCGTTCTACTTTGAAAACCGGCGGTTTGAATCGTCAAGCGGCAGCTTTCGCTTTGCAATCCGTTGATTTGCAATTAGCTCGTTTAGGCTTGGATTCAGTTAAAGCTTCTGTTGAAGATTTCGAAGAACAACCTGCAGTTGATCCAGTAGCTGAAGACGTTACAGCTCAAAGCGATGATGGTGGTGTTGTTGAAGATGCTCCTGCCGGCGTAGAAGCTGATTCAGAGACTGTTGCAGAAAACGTAGCTGTTACTCAAGAAGCCGAGAAAACAATTGGCGAACGCATTAAAGCTATCTGGGATGCTATCGTTAATGCTATCAAAGTTTTCTTTGGCAAAATTAAAGAATACCTGGTAAAAATTTGGGAATTCTTTGCTCGTCAAGCTAAGAAACTCGGCGGCTTTATCGTTACACTTGCAAAAATGCCTGGTGAGAAATTCAAGAAATTGAAAGTTAAATCTCGTCTGAAAGCAGAGATTGGTAAGAACAACGTTAAGAAAGCAAATGAAACTCTGAAAAAGATCGCTAAAGGTCATGAAGATAAATTGAAAGAAGTTGAAGGCAAACTTGATGCCTGCTACAAACAAATTCTTTCTAAAGATGAAGCAGAACAAATGGCTGGTATCGAAGCATATCAAGCAATTAATGCTGACATTGAAAAATACATGGCTAACCTCCCTACTGTAGAAGTTGCCGGTGAGAAAGTTGAATTAGCTCAAGAAACTACTACCTCTAATGAAGAAACATTTGAAGGCGAATTTGAAGTAGTTGTTGAGTCTAAAGAAGAACTTACCGCTCTTGCTAAAGAAGCTGAAAGCGTAACCGCTGATGCAGCTATCAAGAATTCTGAGAAAAATGCTGACGGCATTTTCAAACGTATTCAAGATAAAGCATCTAAATTCTTCGGTGCTCTTGGCAATGCTGCCAGTTGGGTTAAAGATCAAGTAGTTGATAAAACTAAAATGCTTGGTCGCGGAATCATGAAATTGGGTAAATTTATTTTCAATGGTTTCCGTAAAATCATCGGCTTTGTTGTTAAAATTGTAGGCATGGTAATTGGTCTTATCGGCGCTGCTATTCTTGCCGTAGGCGGTGGCGTAGCTATTGGTGGCGCAGGCGTAGTAGTTGCCGGTAATAAAATTGCTGGTTAATATATATTTGTTTTATTAAATATATTTATAGTAAAAAACGAATAAATAGTGGGGTTAATCCTCACTATTTATTCGTTTTTCACTATTTTATAGAAATATTACATTAACAAAATTCAAGGTATATACAATGTTATCAACAGCTAAATTTGCTACTTACGGATTAGAAAATGAAAAACCAATAGATTTTGATAACGTTACTATTGAATCTATTGTAGAAGAAATTGAAAGAACATGTAACTTTACTTACTCTGAAGAAGGAGTTGTAGGTTCTATTAAAGATACGGTTGTAAATGCTATTAAAGCTGTTTGGGAATTTATTAAGAAAATAGCTGGAGCAATTAAAGACTTCTTTAAGAATCTATTTATTAGAGATAAGAAATTAGAAGACGATATTACAAAAACTCAAGAAAAAATAAAATTAATTGAATCTAAAAAACCTTCAACAGAATCTTTTAGTTTAGAATCTGCCGCTGAAAAGATTTCTATTGGTGCAGTAGCGGCCATCGACATACATGATAAATTAGGTGATGATATCGGTATATCTGAATTTGATTCTTTAATTTTAGAATTTAATAAAACTACAGGAACAATGAATAACTATTATCAACAAATAGATAGTCATTTAAAAACCGTTTCTGAAATTAAAGAAGAAGTTATTTCTACAGGTAATGCAGATAAGATAATTAGTCAGATAAGAAATAAACCTTCTGTACCTACATCAATTAGAGCAAAAGAATTTGATTTCTTTACTGTAGGAAAAATTGGTTTACCAGATCATTTTATTGAACCAGAAGCTAAAGGTTTAAATGGTTTACCTGAATCATTTAATAAAAACGTTCCTCGTTTAATTAAAAATGTTTCTGTTGATCCAATTAGTTTATCTGTATCTAATTTAAAAGATTTAGTTTCTTTAACTGATAAATGGCATAACAATTTAGAAGCTATTAAAAAGACTGGTAAATTATCTGGACAATATTTAAAGATTGCTTTATCTGTACTTGAAGAAAAAGAAAAGCATTTCTCTAATTTAACCGGAAAGTTAGAAGATGTTTTAAAGAAAGAAGGAAATGATGAGAATAGTGTTAAGAACTTTCATGCTTACATTTCTGGAGTTAAAGCTCAGATAAATTATATCAACATGTATATTCACGTTATGGTTTATTATCACAACGCATTTGCTAAAATAGCGGAAGCTGTAAGAAAGGTTGTTGATAAATTAGTTGATATTTATTTGAATAATTTTTAACAAACATTATAAAAGAGAGAGCATTAGCTCTCTCTTTTATTTTTAATAGGTAAGACAGATTTTATGACGTTTTAAAATATATTAATTGGAGTTATATATGCCGGTTCTAACATTACCCGTACCGGATACATATGAAAGTACAACAAGACCGATATGTGTTCAAATAGCAAAAAATATATTTAAAGATTATGCTGCTCCTAAGAATGCAAGAATATTGTTTCCTGGAGACTCTAATAAAATAGCTCAACCAAAATCTACCATTAACGATACTAGAGAAAAAGAAGGAAACTTTCTACAAACTGATTCTACAGTACATATTGAAATAATGGAACAACCGATAGAAGATAGAATAATGTCTACTGCTGTTTCTAGAAATAGAGATGAAAATGTTTGTGTATTTCTAGATAAAGAATTAGGAATAAAGTTAAGACCGGTATATACTCCCACTGACGCTACTATTAGTTTTAGATTGAGATTTAGAGATAAAACAATAGCCAACAGATGGAGAGACGGAATTAAAACTAGATATAGCATGGGTAGAGCTGAAACATTACAGAAAGCAACTTACCATTACGGTATTCCTCCTGAAATGGTTTACATGATATATAAAATGCATCAAATAAGAGAACAGGTAGCTCCTTTAAATGAAGATTTAAGAGCTTGGTTTATGAGATGTTTTGATGCTAGAATAACTACAATAACCAATCAGGCCGGTAATATAAATAGTGGCGTTATTGTTATTCCTGAAAATCAAATAGGTGTTTTAGGTTGGTTTGATTTTACTTATCAGCCAGATAAGAATGAAAAAGAAAATGATGCAGGAACTTATACTTGCGGATTTGATTATAGATTTCAGTATGATAAAGTAACTGATCTTATTTTAGAATATCCAGTTATAATTCATAATCAAGTATTGCCTACTACTTTAAGAGATGATAAAATAGACGAAGTAACTGATACTATTACGCAAACAATGCAAAATAGTAAACATCTATTTAAATTCATGACGTCACAGGATCCTAAATATAATTCTGGTTTAGAAGGATATGCTGTTCCTTTCTTTGATGATTGGAATGTAACTAGCACTCCCAGAGGCGTAGCTACATTGATGCATGCTCTTATCGAAGTAGATCCTTTAGATAGAAGAGATTTATTTAATATTTTAGATATTGAAGAATTAGAATTTGATCCAGCTATTTTAGCTTTCTTACCAGGAGAAGCTCCGTTCATAGATGAAATAGGAAAGAGTATTTTCTACTTTAACATGTATGAAGCAAACACTAGTACCGGCATGAAAAAAGTAACAATGGATTCTACATTAAATATCAGAACTGTAGATCAATTAGATTTAAGAAAAATAAATCATTTTCATTTTGGTCTAATTACTGATTTTACAATGTTAGATGCAGATGCTTTAGAAAGATTAAGAAGATTCCCTGACGCATTTAAAATAATTCTATATGCTATTAGTCCTGAAGTTTTTGGTATGTGTGATTTAACACCAATGGCTAATGGATATATTAGTTGGAAAACTATTAGATGTGTAACTGAAGCACTGATTAAGAATAGATATAATATTGCTGATCAAGACTATGGTAACTTCGGTTCTAATTACGATGAGAAAATGAGAAGAATGACTAGCGCGCATTATACAATTGTGACTAGAAAAAGAACAGTAGAGGAGATAGATAAAGATGCCTATCGCTAAGAATAGAAGTGACTTAATTGTACAAAACGATTTACCGGTTAATGTCGCTCCTCCAGAATACAAAGGCGTTACAGTAGATACGTATAAGCAAAAATTATCTTCTCTGATGATTTATGTTGAAGGAAGTTCTTGGATTACAGAATATTATTCTCAGGTATTAGGAGATAATAATGAACTAAATCCATTACAACCAAATCTGCCTGCACCATATCAACAATATACTAGAATTAAAGAATTAGAACTAAAGGTAACTGATCCATTACAACACTCACAAAACTCAGATACTAATGAGATGGAAGTTGTTGGTGGAGCCACCTTACCTTCTGGAGTAATTCCTAATTTAGGAGATATGTTTTTAGCGGACATCGGTGATGGTAGAGAAGGCATATTTGCTGTAACTTCTTCTGAAAAGAAAACAATATTTAATAGCGCCGTATATGTAATTAACTATACGTTAACTGGATATAATGGTGCTGAAAAAAGATTTGAATTAAATAATAAAGTTGTTAAAGAAGTTTACTATCGTAGAGATTTTAATATCTACGGGCAGAATCCAATTATCATTGAAGAAGATGTTTTAAATATTGAAAAGATAAATGGTTATCTTAATGATTTTAAACAATATTATTTTTCAAGATTCTTTAGTAACGAATACAATACTTTAATATTGCCAAATCAAGAATGTACTATATACGATCCATTTTTAGTTAAAGCGTTTACTAGCCTTTATGATAATAACGAACATCCTATTTTACAAAAGATTCGTTATTTAAATATTGAAGGCGATATGGCTTTAAAACAGGATACGCTATGGTCGGCTTTATTAAATGTTGATAAAGTATACTTGCTAAATTCTGTAAAAGAAATGTGGTGTATAGATACTAAATATTGGTCTCAATATCCTTTACTTAAAACCATTAGATTTAGTGGTATAGCAAATATTGTTTATCCAAAACAACCATTAACTACTGTAAATAATCAGTACATGATTGGTCCTGAAATAACAGGAGATCCTATTTCCGATATTTCAAGATTAGATGTAGATGGTAATTTAATTCCTTGGGTTGATCCTACGCCAACTCCTCCAATAGTAGTGGTTGGTGGTTGGGATGCCAGTAACGATACATTTCCAATATTGGGAACAGGACCATCCAATGCTGTAGCTGCTAATGATGTTTGGAGAATTTCTGTTGCTGGAAATCCTGATGGAATGGATCTAGAAGTAGATATGTTCATTAAAGCTCTTGTAAGCTCTCCTGGACAAGATTCTGCTAACTGGAGCATCTACGATATGTCTACGCCTATCGTGCCTGCTATACCCCTTATAAGGCCAGTTACGGTAGATAACAAATACGTTCTTTCTAATGCATTTTATTTAGAATCAGAAACTGGACAATCTGTTCTTGAAGTACAGACAAATAATCTTTTAAATAACAGAGCTATATCTACAGCGGATTTATATAGATTAGCAGAAGATCATAAAAACTGGGGACTATTAGAACAATTCTATTATACTCCAATTCTTATTATTCTTTTAAAGTACGTATTAAGAAAAATATAATTTAGAGTAAATTAAAATATGGAAACAAATAAACCTTCTACAGCACAAATTATATTTAATAGAAGATTTCTATGTCAAATACAGAAAATGCATACGCTGACAGAAAACGAATCTAATATATTTGGTTTGTCTTCTAGCGGAGATAGATTTATCGATGAAGGTTTATTAAAAGCTTGGGTACATGTAAATATAACTATAGCTGAAATGGTAACTTTAAGCGGAAAAGGAGCGCCGCTTATTATCGATGATCCAAAAGATTCTGTTGTTATTTACGAAACATTATTAGAACATTTAAGATCATGGGAAACTAAAATTAAAAGTTCAATAAATGTTGGTAAAGTTCCAATTGACGATTTAAGATTAATGGATGAATTCGCAAATAAAATACATCCAATGGCTGCGTCTAATAAACCACCTCAACAATTGCAAATCAGTCAAGGTTTACAACAGCTTTTAAATTCAGGACAGAAAGCTATTAAATCTGACTTAACTAAAGAATTAGAATCTAGAAGACCAATTAAAGATACGGATTCTAAACATACTCCAATAGCAAATGCTATAGCTAGAGAGATTGGTAATAAAATTAAATATTAAGCGAGAGTAAAATGAATTTTAATCTTACTTCTATTGCTGCTGAAGTTAACAACATAATTAAGAAAACAAAAAATGCTCACGGCTTCTATACGTGTAAAATATTTGTAAAAGATCATGTATTGAGTCCACACAAAATAGTTAACATTGATATATTTGAAGATTATTTAAATAACTACAGTGAAGAAATAATTATAGATCTATATTTATCTTCCGGCACATATGAAAATATAATTGTGCCGAATAAAGAAAATATAGAAATAAAAATATTTAACACACCAATGCCAGAAAATAATACAACTGAAGATAAGAATCAAGAAATAACAATTATTGAAGGCAGAGCCGTTTTAACTACAACGGATAATCAATTCTTTTCAAATAAAACATCTGTAACTAACAGAGAAGACAAAGATAGATTAAATATACAGCTTGTCAGATTTCAAGTTATTAATCCGATATTAGAACCTTTTAGATTACAATCTGCCGGTGGTATATATAGACAAACCACTGGAATAGAAGTAATTAAAACTCTTTTGGTTAATGGATGTAACATTAATCGAGTAGATGAAAAATATAAAGTTAAAGGTTCTAATGTAGTTCCTGGATTTAATAATGAAATTAAAAATCAAATTAGTATTCCGCAAGGAACTAAGATATCAGATATTCCTGATTACATTAATAAAAATATTGACGGGATATATCCTACCGGTTTTGGTTTTTATTTAAAGAAAAATATTTGGTATCTTTATCCTACTTACGATGTTGATCATTTTGATAAAGTTAATAAAACATTAACGATATTAAAAGTTCCTGGAGACGTATTGCCAGTTATAGATAGAACATATGAAGTGTCAAACGGATGTGTTACTATAATAGCTAATAAAGGTACTATGTTGGAAGATAGAAGTGATCAAGATCAACTTAATAAAGGAAATGGTTTAAGGTTTACTGACGCTAAATCAATAATGGATGGTTTTGTAGAAGTAGTAGGAAATATAGCTACAGCCAGCAGAGGAAAGAACGTTAGTGAATTTATAATGGATTCTAGGAATACTGGTCTAAATAACGTTATTAGTACAGGAATATATATTTGTTCTAATATGTTTTATGAGATGTCAAAACTATCTAAAAGGAATGGTTCTATTGTTGAAGTTGCTTGGGAGTATTCTGATAGCAGTTTACTATATCCTTGTATGCCTGTAAAATTCGTATATCAACAAGGAAACAATACGAGTACGATATATGGAGTTCTATTGGCAGTTCATGAAATGATTACATTGGAAGGAAAAGGATTTAGTGCTTCTAAACATAAAAGATCTTGTAAACTTTCTATATTCGTTAAACGAAGAATAGAATGGAATGAAGATAACATAGAAAACGAATAAATAAAGGAGGGACAACCTCCTTTATTTATTTTGTAAATTAATTAAAATATATATTATTACTAAGATAAATCTTAAATAAAAAATAATACAAACAAATTATTGTTTGTATTTATTTAAGAGATAGGTTATATATCATGTCAATACTAAATGGAGATACTGGAATTAAAATTATAGAAAGCTTCAATGTCTTTTTATCTAATAATAGAAATGTTATTAGAGAACAAGATGCTGACGGTTTTATTGATATAGAAATTAAAACAATAAAAGATGGACAATATACTGGTACAGTTAATAATATCAGAACATTGTTTATCGTAGAAACCACCATCGATAAAGAAGTATTTCAAATTATCGATGAATCTAAATTAGCTGAATTGATAGGTAGAAAAATTCAAGAAGTATTATCGGTTAGTTATTTTGGATTAATGAAAGCGACCATTACAAGAGTAGCGATGTCATCGGGATACGACTCGTCATTTATAGAATATGAAATCAAAGCAAACCAACAATAGAGATGTTAATTTCTTAATCATTTAAATAATTAAGTTTTATATCTCACGAGGAAATTATGTTAAAAAATATTGATATTTTGTTAGGTCTTATGTTTACAGCAACAGATACTAACTACGATCGCGGTAACATTATTGAGAAAGCTGAGTGGTTTAACTCAAGAGTTACTCCTACACAAAGGAAAGAAATACTAATTCCAATTACACAAGGAAAGAGTCCAGGATTAGTTCTAAGAGATTTAGTAGATAAACATTTGTCTACCACTAATTTTAAAAGAGGAACTTTAACGATATGAGTAAAGGTTTAATAATTGCCATATCCGAATCTATAAACTTAATTAAATCAGAAAATTTGTGAGGTAGATATGTCTGTTGGGATATTTTTGGCCGTTGAAGGTATAGACGGTAGTGGCAAATCAACACAAATAAAATATATAGAAAAGAGGTTAAAGGAAAAATATAACAAGGACGTTATAATTACTAGAGAACCAGGCGGTACTCCGTTAGCTGAAAAGCTTAGAAACCTGGTTCTTTCTGCCGATGAAGAAAATATCTCTGCTGATGCAGAAGCATTAATGTTTTCTGCTGCTAGAAAAATACATTTAGATAACTTAATAATTCCATCATTAAACGAAGGAAAAATTGTTATATCAGATAGATTTTCTGATTCAATGTTTGCATATCAATGTGCTCATGGCGCAGATTATGATAGAATTAAAAAAATAAATGATTGGACATTGAATGGATTTAAAGCTGATTATACTTTTTTATTTTTTGTTTCTCCAGAGGTAGCTAAAGAAAGATTAGTAAAAAGAAAAGGAAATGATAAAGATAGATTTGATGAAGAAGCTAAAGAAAATGATTCATTCGTAGAAAAAACGTATTCAATTTTTATAAGAAGATTAAATGAAGGCGATAGCAAATATATCATTATAGATTCTTCTAAATCAGTAGAAAATACGCAAAGTCAAATTGATTTAATTCTAGATAAGATATTTGAACAATATAATACTTTATAATGTGAGTATTGAAAATCCTATTTAGGAGTTATATAAATGACTTTAACTGATGACGATATTAATTTTTTAGTTGACAATGACGCTATTACTAGCGATATGGTTTTTTCTAAACAATTAAGAGATGAGATTAAAACTTTTTTATGTTGTAAGATTGGGTACCCAGATATTCTTGTAGAGATATCTGAAGAATTAGTAGCCGTTAATTTCATTAGAAATAATTTAGATTACGATAGAACTTTAAATCAATTTGAAAATTTAAAACCGATTTTAAAAGACGCATATTTGTCTGGCAGTATTTCAGATTATTCATACAAAAAAAGTTTAAATGATTTAAGTTATATATACGCAACAGAAAACGCCGTTTATGTCGTAGAACCTGACTTTACTAGAAAAGTTGCTGAGTGCGACGGCGTTATTAATTCTATTGCTCACGTAGCTGAACCAACCGCCGTCGGTGATGGAAATTTTGAAATAAATAATATCATTTATATCGGCGGTTCATTTTCAACAGTAAATGGTGTTTCGTGTTCCAATATAGCTAAATTGACTTTTAGTCCATTATTGTCTGATTCGTCTAATCCAGATACATTATTTTCAGATAACGAATTAACAATAACGACAACTCAATTAGGTAACGGCTTAAACGGCATAGTAAATAAACTTTTATTTAATGACGGCAAGATTTTAATTGGCGGAGATTTCACACAAACAGGATCAACGAGCATTAGTAAGATAGCACTATACGATGGATCAGATATAGTTTCTTATGGAACAGGAACAATATCTGATGAAGTTACTGCTATATATGCTAAAAAAACCTATCCGTACGAAACTTTCATAGGCGTTAATGGTTCTGGTACAAATTCAAGAGTTTATTTTAATAATGTTGGTGTAGCGTGGGAACCTGTATTATTTAATGAAATAACTAGTGGTTCAAGTAACACAATAGATAACGGCACGGTTTATGATATTGCCTACGATGGAACATATATTGTTATAGTTGGAGATTTTACTGTAAATACCAGCTTATCGCCCGATCCAAATGTTAATATATTAATTGGTAACTATAGTACAAATACAGTTACTGATACTAGTATGTCTGCCAACAGAACTATAAGAAAAGTTAAAATAAGAAGCGGCGTAGCATATATTTTACTTGAAAACGCGCATACAAAGATATCAGACAAATTTGGTGAATTAACATTTAACGATTCCGTTATAGAAACAAGAACTGGATTATTAGCTATAGAAAATATAAATATTGGCGTTACAATAAACGATATTTATAGTCCTGCAGAAACTAACGGGAGCGGCATTAATGATATATTGTTAAACTCTAACGTGGTTTTATGTTGTGGTGATTTTAATGTTGTAGGCACTGCTTTTCAAAACATTAAGAATAATAGATACACAATAATTAACTCTAAAGGTTATAATAATGCGTTTCTAATAAATAACGATAAAGAAATAGAATCTCCAAATAACGTAGAGTCTTATTTTCCAATTAACAATATTATTTATCCTTTTATTTATAATCCAACTTAATATAAAAAACTACTATCGTACTAGATGGTACGATAGTAGTTTTATTTCGATAGGTAGAAAAAATGTCTAATAATAAATTAAAATCTCTAAAAGCGGTATTATTAAATAGTTTTTATAATTGGGCTATAAATTACAACTATCCAATTCATATCTACGTTATTAATTCAATAGCTAAAAATGAGTTTTTAACTAAACATGAAAATAAAGATAGTCTGGTTGTTTTAAATATTAGTCCGTCAGCTATTGGTTTCTTAGATATAACAGATACATCGGTTTCATTCAGTACAAAATTTTCAGGCATAGATACATACATAGAAGTACCATTAGTTTCATTATTTGGAATAACTTATCCTCCAGAGAAAAACGATGGAAATAAATTATTTCAATTCCCCACACAAAGTTTATTTGATTTTAAATACAGTAATGTTAATATAGATAAAAATACATTAACTGTAGTTAATAATGAAAAAGAAGTAAATAAAACAAATGTAGTCGATATTGTTAAAAGTAAAGAAAATAACATTATAGATATTTCTAGTAGATTTAAAAAGAAAGATAATTAATTTCTAAATATATATTAGAGTAAACTAATTATGAGATATATGTTTAAGAAAAACGGTGAACAAAATATGTCTAAAACTATTAAGGAAAAAAATAAAGTTCTTTATGTTAATATAATGGATAATTTATCTGCATTCCCTAATTGTAAGTTAATTAGAGATACAGAAAAGTTAATTACTGAACTCTATAATAATTGTTTAGATGAAAAGGAGAATAATGATGTCAATACTAACAGGTCCAGTTAAAACATTACCAGGAAGCAAACACTTTTTACCGTCTTCAGCGAAATGCGAAAACCATCCTGAGAAAAAAGCGGTAATTAGAATACAGGGAGAAACTGATTCTTACGGTAATGAATTAATAGATTATTGTCAAGAATGTTTTGATGTTTATGAAAATAATGAATCGTCGGATAGCATATGTGATTTATGTATGCAGGAATCGGTTAGTCTGATGCCATTTAAAGATCAAGATGAAGGAACTACCGGATACATCTATAACGCCCGTCCATCTTGCATTACAGCTAACAAAGAAATTATTTCCATTGTTACGGAACATACTAAAAATCTATCTGAAGACGACAGCGAAGAAGATAAAGAAATCGATTATTGTGATGAAGTAAATGAAGACGACGGATATTCATTAGAACCAACAGAAGGAGATCCTGAACCATTAAATTTTCATAATCCCTCTCATAGGTGGTAGTATGTCTAAAGTTAAAAGAAGTTATGGTGTATGTCTACTGATAGATTTATTAGTAGACTTAAATAAAGCTAAACCAAGAAAATTTAATAAACTAATGAGATATTACATTAGACAAAAAGTTGGTTCTAAAAAGATAGGCGATCTTAACAAATATTTAAAAGACGCTGAAGATGCCGGAAATATGAACGCGTCAGAACTATATGAAAACGTAATGAATAAATTTCTATAATAGGAAATTAAACGTGTTAAGTTTAGTTTTTGAACAAACAGATCCTCCTTGCGGAATTATGGTAAAAGAAGGAGATGTTATTTTAGGTTGGATTCTTAAAGTAATTGATGGTAAATATATTTACGAAATAAATAAAGTTAAATCTATTCCATATGAAACAATAGACGATGCTAAGATAGCTATTATTAAATACATTTTAGATGAGAGAAAAACATGACAAGAATTTGTAATGAACCGGCAGAAATTACTATTCCTGAAATTAAAGATAGTGAAGTATCTGCGATGACACAAGCTATGTATTCTAGATCAAATACTAGAATCAAAGTTAGATTAGAAGAACTAGATAAGGAAGGAGAAGAAAAAGCTAAAGCTAGCTTATCTTCTTATTATCTAGGATACGGACATTCCAGCATTAACGATTGTGGTTTTACTACAATTTATATTGAAGGAGTTTCCAATATTGCAGCTAAAGCTATTGAAGATACACAATTATTTAATGGTCAAGAATCTTCAACTAGATATTTAGATTATTCTAAACAATCTATTATTGATCCTTACGACAAACCAGAATCTAGAGAAATAATTGAAGGTTGGTTAAGTCTTTATATTGACTTTCAACCTTTAGTTGTTGAAGGTTTAAAAAGAAGATTTCCTAAAGGAGAAGATGAAGATCAAAACGTCTACGATAGAGCCATTAAAGCTCGCTCATTTGACATTATGAGAGGTTATTTGCCAAGTGGTGTAACTACACAGCTGTCGTGGACAACTTCTCTCAGACACGCTAGAGATCGTATAAGATTCCTTAAATATCATCCTTGTCAAGAAGTAAGGGACATCATTAAATCTATCCATTCTGCTTTATTAGAAAAATATCCAAATTCTTTTAAAGCTACAGATATTGATGTAGATGAAAAATCTGAAGAATATAGTTTTTATTCATCTCCAGATAATCACTACTTTATTGTTAATGATGAATCCATTATTGATATGTTGTCAGAAAACAATGTTTTATGTTTTCCGCAAATTAGTGAATTTAATATGCATATGAGTAAACGATTAGCAGAAAGACCGGCTAATTGCAATTATATCCCTACCATGTTTGATGATATTGGAAGAATTAGTTTCTTAACTTATTTAGATTTCGGTAGTTATAGAGATTTACAAAGACATAGAAACGGTTTCTGTCCAATTCCTTTAGTTAAAGAACATGGATTTGGAATTAATAAATGGTACGTAGATGAAACTTTTCTTTCTTTAACTGAAAATGAAAAAACTCTTTTTTCTGAAAGAATTGGAGAGCTGCATAGCAAAGTTGAAGAGTTAATTTATTATAGCGGTTTTAGCTATGATCAATTTAAACATCAATATTTGTATCCGTTAAGCACCAACATTATTACTGAATTTACATATACGGTTAGACAATGTATTTATGTTTCAGAATTAAGAAGTAAACCAACGGTACATGAAACTTTAAGACCATTAGCTCAAGCCATTGGCAACATAACTAATAAACTCTTAGGTTACGATACTGTCTGCAGGATTAATAATGATGCTTCCGCTTTTGATATTAGCCGAGGAAAGCAAACCATTTTTAAAGACGGCAAAGAAATTGAATAAATAAAAAAACCAATAAAATACAGAGATTAGTTTCTCTGTATTTTATTTTTAAATTATTGGAGAAAATGTATGGCAATTATTAAAACCGTTACAGAATTGGATTGAAGAGACGGTTAAAGCAGGCATTAAAAACGATCCAAATAGAAGCAGTTTATTTCCTCCAGAACCCATTGTAGAAAAAACTGGAAAAGGGTTTTGTGGTAGAATAAACTTTTAAATAAATAGAAATATATATTATTAAAGTGTAATAACAATCAATAATTTACAAGGAATAAAACATGCATCAAGATAGTTTAGCTATTGATAATTACGCTGTTTATTATTTTGAAGATACTTTGAAAAATAATGAAGTAAGAGAACAAACGGATGAACTAAATAATTTAGTTTTAAATTTACACATAGAAACGACATTAAAGAACATTAACACATCCAACGATTTATTGTCAGAAATAAAATGGATATTAAATAAAAACAATATTGATGAAAATAAAAACTGTAAAATTCTTTCTGATAAAACAAAAGAACAAACAGAGAAGGTTTATAATTTTAGTAATAGATTTTTTAAGAGATGGGTGTGTGTAGAATTTGAATTAAATGATGTTCCAGTGAGAATTGTATCTAGCGCATTAATTAGAAAATATGGAATTTTATTAAACGGAGAATGGGTTTATTTTAGATCTTTTGGAAATGTATTAAATCGTAGTTTAAGGGAGAAAAATAAATGTACGGCATGATGAGACTTAAAGATGCTTTATCCATATCTCATGGAGAAGACATCACTGTAGGTACAGGCGGTTTTGGTAGTTCAAAAATAATTAGATTTGAAGATGTAAATATGTATCATCAATACACAACAACTATTGGAAATAACCAAATAATCAATCAACAATTCAGATATATGAATGATGTATTTGACGAATTAAAAAAGGAAATTGATGAATTAACCGATACTACAGAAATTTCTATTATTTCTGATAGAAAGGATTTTGTAAATCTAGTTGAAGAATTAGAACAACTTAATCTTTTAGAAAAAAGAAGGGTTTATTTAACAAACAAATTAAGGAAGATAAAAGAAAAGATTGAAATTGATTTTGAAGTCCATAATGCATTAACGGAAGAAAGAGAAGAGGTGGCTTTAGAAATAAAAAATATTAAATTGAGATTAAATAAAGGATTCTGGAAAAAATATGTCGGCGCTGAATTTACTGTTAGAGGTAAAAAAGTAAGACTTATTATTACAGAAAAAAGACATAGATTTTCTGTTAAGGTTAATAGAGGATATAAATTCTTTGTCAATATATGGGCTGCTATAAAGGAGGCTAAATGAGTAACTTAGGTCCATATGGAACAACAGAAGAATTCTTTAAGAGAAGGGAACATCTATTAAAGAATAAACCAAAATGTCCTGCGTGTGGAAAGAAATTGAATGTTAATATTTATATTCAATTAACTCCAACAAATCGGATATGTTCTTCTGATGATACTAGATGGAATCAAGAAATATAAGAGAGACTTTAGTCTCTCTTTATTTTTTTCTTTAATTTATGATAATTCTTATTATGGATTTTTTATAATGTCTATTTTTGAAAAATATAGTAATAATATTGAAGTAAGTTCCGAAATGTTTGATTATGCTAGAATGATGATAGGAAACATTAATGTAATAGAAGATCACGATCAAATAAGAATTGAAGGAATCCCTGGTAGAGATTATAGTAATGATATTTTTAAAATATGGAGATCTAGTAAAATAGCTGGAAATCTATTTACTAGAATAAAAAGTAGCTCATTAGCTTTCCATAAGTTCTTTGCTCCAGAAATTATTTATACATTACAAACAGCATTACAGCAAAGAAAAACTGAAGTAAATAAAAGAGTTTTAACTAAAACAATAGATGAATTATATTTAAAAACTTGGTTAGCTAATACTCAAAAAGAATTTCCAAATATATTAGATTATTCTAAATTAGATGATTTGATGTTACATTTATTACCGCATCAAATGGAATTCTTAAATACTTATAATTCTGCTATTCCAAAATATAATCTAAATGGTTATTTATTAGCTGCTCCTCCAGGAGCAGGAAAAACAATAAACGGTTTAGCTTTAATGCATTGCTTAAGAATGGATACAGTAATCATTGTTTCTCCAAATAATGCAATTTATAAAGTATGGAAGAAAACAATAGAAACAGAATCAGTATTTAAAGAACCAAAGAAATGTTGGGTATCTCAAGATAAGAAACCTTTTGATTCTAATATATCTCATTATGTATTTCACTATGAAGCAATAGACGAAGCTTTAGCTTTATTAGATCATCATGATTGTGGTGAAGTAGGTATTATTTTAGATGAATGCCATAACTTTAATGAGGTTACTTCTAAGAGAACTGAAGCATTTATTAATCTATGTAAGAAGTCAAGATCAAATAACATCGTATGGGCTTCAGGAACGCCTATAAAGGCGATTGGTAACGAAGCAATACCCTTACTTAGAACAATAGATCCTTTCTTTACAGAACGCGCTGAGGAGTCTTTTAAAGCCATATTTGGTAAATCGGCTCAGAAAGGTTTAGATATTCTTCAACATCGAATGGGATTAATTACATTTAAAGTTTCTAAAGACGTTGTTAGACAACAAGAGAAACCAATAGTTATTCCAGTTAAAGTTAAATTAGATCGTAATGTATCTGAAAGATTTACTTTAGATTATATTAAACAAGAAATGGTAGATTTTGTTTTAGAAAGAATGATTTATTATAAACAAAATATGAAACATTATGAAGATGAATATAATCGTTGTTTAAATATACATCAATCTACTTTAACTACTAAAGAAGAAGAAAATAACTTTAAAACATATAACAACTATATTAAAATTATTTCTAAAGATTACGATCCTGTACAGCATAAAGCTGAAGCTTTGTATTGTAATAAATACGAAGATGAAAAGATTATCCCTACTTTAAGTAATCAGGATAAACATATCTTTAGAGATTGTAAATCGGTTGTTAAATATGTTTACCTTAAAGTACAAGGTGAAGCATTAGGAAGAATTCTAGGAAAGCGTAGAGCTGAATGTAATACTGAATTAGTTAAGCATGCTGGATTAGAAAATATAATATCAGATGCAGCAAAGAAAACTGTAATATTTTCTAGTTGGGTAGAAACGATAAAAGAAGCTGAAGAATATTTAATTAATTTAGGTTTTAAACCTACTATGGTTTATGGTGGAACTAATAAAGAAGTTTCTTCCATCGTAACTAAGTTTGAACAGAATCCCGACATTAATCCAATCATAGCTACTTTCCAATCTTTATCTACTGCGGTTCCTTTAACTGTCGCTAATACAGTAATAATGTTAAATCAACCTTTCAGAGATCATGAATGGGATCAAGCGGTTTCTAGATGTGATCGTTTAGGTCAAGATACTCAAGTTTATGTTTATGAAATTCTATTAGATACAGGAACATTACCAAATATATCTACTCGTTCTAAAGATATATTGGAGTGGTCAAAAGCTCAAATAGAATTAATAATGCCTGAACTCAGTAAGAAGACTATTGAAGAAAATGTCGATGATGGTTATTATAAAGTTAAATTTAAAGATGATAATAATACATTATTAAATTTTGCAGAAAATGGATTAAAAACGTTTTCTAATTTCTCTAGTAAAGTTTTAAATAATTCAATTTTAAATAAATATTTTAAATAACGATAACCATAATAGACTGGAGACAGTCTCCAGTCTATTATATTTTTTTAAATTTTAAATAGGAATTAACAAAATGTTAAACATACTTAAATATTCTTCAGAAGGATTTTTTGATAGATTTAAAGATCCTAACTCAGGATTAAGTGTAAATAAAAAACGCATATACAAAATCATCGAAATCTTTAATATTAAATCTGAAAGAGAATTAGATAAAATAGGATCTAAAGTTAGCTCTGCTATTCATTCTGAACTTAGTAAAATAGAAAAAGAATGTTTAGAATTTGACGACAGTTCTAACGAAGAACATTGTTTTAATATAAATCAAATTTCTAAAAAGATTATATCTAAACTAGGTTGTAAAAAATCAGAATTAGAGCTACAAGAAATTTTACATTATCGGTATCAGGTAAAACATCCTGCTTTCGAGATTAACGAATCAGATGCAATAGAAATGTTGACGTTTCATACCGAAGAACTTTTATCAGAAATGAACGATAAAGGAATTGGTTACAAGATCCATCGTTCAGGTTCTAATAGTGATCAAACATATTCTAAAGCGTTAGATTTGATTTTAGATTTATCATAAACAAATAAATTGAGAGACTTAAGTCTCTCAATTTATTTTGATTCAGAGTTGTTTCATATAGAAACACAAACTTCTTTATTTTTCAATTATGTCGTCTTTTTACTTTTCTGTGCGTGTAAATATTTAAAACATTCAAAGGTTCTATTAGCTAAACGAACGCGTTCTGCGGTATAGTTTGGAAAAAAGTTTAATATTGCAGTTAATACATGCATAATTTCTTTTACGTTTTGTTTATCTGATTCAACAAAATTTATTTTAGAAACATTATCTATCGTTTGTTTTAACTTAGACATCTCGCTATTAACTTTATTTTCAATTTTAGATAGAGAAGAATTAATCTCAGCACATAAAAACAATATTTTACTATAATCATAATCTTCAATGTCGACCGTTTCTATTATTTTTAAATAATCACTTGTTTTCATGAAAAAATTAAAATCCATTAACGACGATTTAGTAAATTTCAGATCATTTTTATCTTTTGGAACAGCATAATAAAAATATTTATTTGAAAAAGCCGGCGTTTCTAATACTTTATATTCGTCGTGATCTTTAAATATTGTATCCAACCTATGAACTTGATTATGATCCCATCTCAGTTGTTTAATTCTTACGTTTAATTGTTCTACAACTTTTTCTACGTTACGATTATTTAATATTCGCGTGCTTTCTATTAAAGTGTCGAATAAACCTATTGTTGGACAATAATTTAGTGTATCTAAATAATATTTCATATCAATATCTAAATTCTTGTTATGAATATTATATTCATTGCCATATAAACCAAAGCGACTAATGTCTACTGTTTTTTCTTTTTCTTTTTCTTCTTCTCTATTTCTCATTTCATCAATATCTGATTTCTGTTTTTTCTTTAAATCGCTAATTTTAATACCAAACAAACTTTTAAAGAAATTAGATATTTTAGTAAATATTGTTTTAATAAATTCGAATATTTTACTAAAAAACCCACACTATTTTCATTCTCAATAGAAACACTAAAAAGATTTTTATTTAATATATCAAGGTCTTTTTTAATTTCAAAATTAAAAATTTTCCAATGCTGTCATGGTTTCAATATATGGATCATATTTTCTAATATCTAACATAATAAAAATATCTCTAATTTTAAATATACATACTATTTCGTTAAAAATATAAATATTGTAATCTATTTTATTTCAAGTATATATAACTGCAAAGAATAGGATAACAATTCTGTTATTCTAATTTAATCCTTGGAGAAATAAAATGAATATTCGTTATATAGAAATAAAAGATGAAAAACTGCTTGCGGTTGGCGGCGCCATGGCTTTTATCAATAATAAAATAAACATCGATTTAAGAGAAGCCGCAATGAAAAGGGCTAATGAAAGCGAATTAAGTAAGATGAAGGAATTATACGGCGAAATACTTCAAATGGAAGAGGATGAGGCGGCTATATTGTTTCATCCAAAATTAAGAGATATGTTAGAGGAGCCGGAATTTAAAGCAGTGATGCTTCATGAGGAGGGACATATCGTTTTAGGTCACTTGCTGTCTCCAGAAACGGAAGAAATGGTTGAATGCGAGGGCATTAATATAATAAATAACGAAGACTATGAACTACAAGCAGATTCATATGCTGTTTCTGTAGTTGGTCCAACCACAATGAAAAGAGCGCTGATAAAAATATCAAAGAAAATGGCAAAGGAAAACGGATTTTCCGTTAAACATTTATACAGCAACCTTAAGCCAAGATTTATGGCTTTTACGGATTACAAATCCAGCGCAAAATAAGGGGCTTCGCGCCCCTTATTTTTTTTTTTATCTAAATAAAATTATTATAATGCTTTTCCAGTTTCTAAATCATTAACTTCAGGATGTATTTCTTCAAATAATTTTAACAGTTCATTAGTTTCTTCTTCAGTAATATCTTTGTATTCAAAATTTTCATGTTTTGTAATGTCATGATTAAATAAATGTTCCATTAATCTAGCTGCAGCTAAATTTCCTTGTTCATGATTTACATTAATAGCATCACAAATTGGCATAGCAATATTGCAATGAACAGCCCAAGCAAAATCGGGATAATTATTAATTTCTTTCTTTAATATATCCCATGCTTTTTTAACATCGTTAGATAAATACGTTTCGTCAGTTATTTTTTTATTCTTTAATTTATCGTCAACGCTATTAGCGATATCAGATAAAATTTCAGATCTAGAATTATGTTCAGTACCTTTTAAATGTCCGGCCGCTATTTTACTTTGAAATACTAACTCTTTTACTTCATTTAATAATTTATTTAGCTCATCAACAATAATGTTGTCTAAAGATTTAAGTTCATCAGTTTCTTCTGTTTTAAAAAAGTTTTTAATATTGTTAATTAAGTTTTTAAACATTACAGTTCTCCTTTAATATCAAAATATTAATAGCGGATGTATTTTTATATCTAAAAAATAACGGGTATATATTATTCTAATGAAGATGTTTTAGGAAAAAACAAATATGATAAACGAAGTTTTATTAAGTTACCTAGAATTAGAGAAAAATATAAGCTTTCATAGAACATTAACAAATCTAGAATACATTAAGGAATCCTTATTAGAAATATACGAAGAAGATAAAACCAATACTTTATTAAATGCTATTCCAACAGTAATCGTTAATTGGACAAAAGAATTTAATGAACTTTATCATTCTTTAATTACGTTTAATTACTATAAACATGAGAACGAATTAAGATTTGATTTTAGCACCAATCTTCCAGAAATACATAATGAAACATATTTTTCTATCGTGTTGAGAAAATTGGATGAAAATAACGATTATAGCAATATAGTTTCTATTTCTGCCAGTACTACTAAAACATTATTAAAACATTTTAACGGACTATATAACGATAGTTTTTTCTATTTCACATTACCAATAAAATGGATAATAGAATTTCTTTTAAATAGACGCGTTGTTGAACTATCCAGGGAAATAGATAATGAGAAAATAAATTTTATTTATTATGTTCCTAATGATAAAACATATATTGAAATATATATGGACATAGATAGATTAGATATAGTTAGAGATAGATGGTATAATTTTTTATCAAAAGATGATCGTTTTACTATAGCCGAGGATGTTTGAATTATGTCTAAAGAATCAGATAAGTTGTCGATAGAAGATAAAACATTGTTTGTTACAACAGTAACGTCTATGTTGGCTATATTAAAAACCAGATTTACAGATAATCAGATTAAGAAACTGATTACTAAAAAGGGAATAGAAGAAACATTAAAACTAATTAACGAAATTAATGAGAGCAAATAATGGAAAGCTTATTAAGTAAAACTAGAGACATTAAAGAAGAGCTTGGATTAATTAATGATAAGGAAGAACTATCAGAAATCGAATTAGATAAAGTTATAAATAATACATTTAATTTATCCGATATTCCTCCAGACAACATTGAATATACTTTAGATGATCAAAGAAGAAATTTATCTTTTTATAAACTAGGTAGAAAGAAAAGAGATAAAGTTAAATCTAAAGCACAAAAGAATGCTAGAAAATTAAATAGGAGAAAATAAATGAAATCTTCATTTAATATTGGAATATTATTTTCTCTTAGTTTAATTGGTTTAATGCAAAGCTATTTAGGTAAAGAAATTTATATTAAATTCATTAGCGAACATTGGTTTAATATTCCTTGGTACTTATGGTTAATTCCTATATTTGGATTCTATATTAAGAAAAAAGTAAATGACATTTACAATGATGATTTATTGAAACTTATTCTTAGTAATAAAATAGAAATAGATTACGACGATGTTTTGAGTATTCCTAAAGAACCAGAGGAAGGAAAGATATATACTGACGTAAAAGGAAACGAATATGTCTTTGAAAACGATTGTTGGAAAACAATAAAAAACATGAAAGAAGAACTTTCAAATATAGAATTATAGGAGGTAAAATAATGTCGATATTATCAGATATAAGCATAGCTGAATTATGTGGCGTAGATCTAGAAGGAAACATTAAAGAATTAATGCGTGACCATATTACTGTTTCTCAAAAATATATAGACTTAAAAGAACGTTTAGATGTTATTGAAAGTCATATAGAAAATCCAATGATTTTTCCGTTTGTTCCTAGATCTGTAAATAAGGACGATAAAGGAAACAAAATAATATCCTACGGATTAAGTTCTTATGGATACGATTTGCGTTGTGGAAATAAATTTAAAGTATTTTCTAACATCAACGCATGTGTTGTAGATCCTAAAGGATTGGATGAAAAATCTTTCGTTGATGTAGAAGTAGAAGATGGAGAATATGTAATAATTCCACCAAATTCTTTTGCTTTGACTTATTCGATGGAAGAAATCACTGTTCCACGCGATATAACTGGAATTGTTCTCAGTAAATCAACTTATGCAAGAACCGGTTTAATATGCCTCGCAACACCATTAGAGGCAGGATGGAAAGGTTTCGTGACGTTAGAATTTTCTAACACAACACCGCTACCAATGAAGTTATATGCTGGAGAAGGGTGTTGTCAGGTTCTTTGGTTTAAAGGAGATAGAAATTGTTTAGTTTCTTACGCTGATAGAGACGGTAAATATCAAAATCAGAAAGCTGAAGTTACTCTTCCTAGAATTTAATTAATAAAGGAAATATATAATGTCTACTATTTGTATTTATCATGGACCTAATTGTTTAGACGGTTTTGCTGCCGCGTGGGTATTTAATAGATATGCCAAACAAAAAGAAATAGATGTTGAATATGTTGTAGGCATATATCAGTCATCTCCACCAGATGTAACTGGAAAAAATGTTTATCTTTTAGATTTTAGTTATAAGAAAGATGTTTTATTGGAAATGGCATCTAAAGCAAATATGATATATGTTTTAGATCATCATAAAACTGCTTTAGAAGAACTTTATGGTCTTCCTGAAAATGTTAATTTTGTTTTTGATATGGATAGCTCCGGCGCGATGATTGCGTGGAACTATTTCTTTCCTGACGAAAAAACACCAGAGATAATTAATCATATTCAAGATAGGGATCTTTGGAAATTTGAATTAAAAGATACTAAAAAAATTATCGCAGCTGTAGCTTCTTATGATCTAGATTTTGAAGTTTGGGATGATCTTATTGAACGATACGATAAATCTCTTTTAATTATAGAAGGAGAAACTTTACTTCGTAAGCAAGAAAAAGATATAGAAACTCTTATAAGAGACATGGCATTTAGAAAAGACATTGCTGGATATGACGTTCCTGTCATCAACATTCCCTCTATGTTTGCCTCTGATGTCGGAAATATTATGTCGATAGGAGAACCTTTTGCCGCTAGTTACTATGATGTTAAAGATGGAAGAATATATAGTCTTCGTAGTCAACCAGAGGGCATAGATGTATCTGAAATTGCTAAAGCTATGGGTGGGGGCGGACATAAGCATGCCGCTGGGTTTAAAATTATTTCCTTCTAAGAAATTTCTTAGAAGGAAATATATGTTACAAGCTGGCATACAAATAGCATTTATTTAAAAAAATAGATGGATCTGTTAATCGTAGATGTTAGATTGAGGATATGTAATTCAATCAGAAAATTAAGAAAATAAATGGAGAAATTAAATATGTATAAATATAATCAAAGAAATAATAATTTTAAGAAAGTAACAATTTTCGATTTAATTATATTTTTACTATTTTCTATTTCGTTAACTGGAACATATGCAAGTATATCTGTTATTAAAAATGAATATGATAATCTTAACGGAATGTTAAGTTATCAATTAGTAAATAGAGTAGACGATTGCAATATTTTTATAAATGGTTTTAATGAGAGAAAAAAAATATGTCAAAAAGAACAATGATGTTTGGTGGATATAAGTTTAATAAATATTTTCCCAATACTAAAACAAAACCTTTTAAAAAGGGCGGATGGAGTGGAGTGGTTTTGTTTATAGATAAAACTACTAATGATATTGTTGTTGGTACAACAATGCATTTAGCTAGATATTTAGGTAATGTTAATTTTGATACCATTAAAAGGGGAAGGTATGGTAAAAAAGTAAGTCAGATGTCTCACGAATATATTGATATTTTTTATCATGAAATTGATTTGTTTGGTAAATTAAAAGATTATAAAAATCATTTTGCCAGAGAAATGAATAAATTGAAAGAAGAAAGAAAGCAATTAGAATTAGATTTTTCTAAGGGGAAGAAAAATGTTGGAAGCAGTAAAAAAACCAAAGAAACTAAAAGTGGCATTTCCAGAAAGAGCGGCAAATAACTTTTTTAATATTTGTGAACTTTTTAGATCTGTTGATCCAGATACTAAAGTAATTGAAGATTATATTAAAGTGCATAAAACAATGTGTAAAGCACTTTCTAAAATAATTACAATTATGGAGAACGGACACGAAACAGATCATGGAGATATTAAAGATATTAATGTTGTTAAGTTAAACAGTAAAAAAGATATTGAAATTAAATTTAGTCGTTATATTCAATGTAAACTTCAGCCCATTACAGTTATAGTTCAAGACTTTAACAATAAAGGAGTAGTTGAAATTAATCCGGCTTTTTAATATATTAAAAGAGAGACGTTTGTCTCTCTTTATTTTTTATAAATAAGGATTATGAAATATGTCAAAACCTTTTAAAGTTCCAAGTAAATATCCTGAATGGTTTTTTATAATGAATATCAATGGATATTTAGTTTCTGACGATATTGTAAAACTATTTGAATTTAGCGATATAAACAGTATAAAGAAAGAAAATTTCCCGTCTCCAGATGATGTTTTTATGAAAACAATGCCTTATAAAGAATCTAAAAATAGAATAAAAATAAACAGATGGAAAAAATCTACAATCCTTAAGGAAATAAAAAGAAGGGAAGAACACAATAAAAAATTAAATTTAAAAATAGAGGAGTAATTATGTCTGAAGAGAAATTAATAGGGAACATAATTAAGCAAGTAAGAAAACATTTAAAATTAAGTCAAAATAATTTTGGTGCTAAATTAAATGTGTCTGGTAGTTTTATATCTGCGGTTGAAAGAGGAGAAAAGATTTTAACTGAAGATAAGCTAACTTTCATTATTGAAGAATTTGATATTCCTAATATTTTATCTTCAAAAATAAAATCTTATAATCTTATTAAATCTCCTAAATTCATAATGGAGATATCAAACGAAACCGACTGGAATAAGAGAAAATTAGCCTATTTATTTTCAAAGAAATTAAATAGTATTTCTCAAGATACTGTAGAAAAAATAGCCATTCTTTTAAATACAGATAAAGGAAACTAATTAGTTTCCCTTATTTTTTTTTTACTCAAAAAAATAATAGATATATATTACTTCTACGAAATGAACAACAATCCGTTGTTTATATTAGAGGAAATAAAAAATGGCAACTATCGAAACAGTAACAGTTGATTGTGAATTCGACGCGATCGTGAAGTCTGGGATTCTTCATGAATTAGAAAACATGGAAGATCTAGAAATTGGTAACATTGCTCTTAACAAAGGAGCGATCGTCATCAAATTGAAAACAGGTAAAATCCTTCGCTATAATAAAAACAGCAAAGGAGATCTTATCCGCAACGGAAAGATCTGTTCTCATGAGGAATTTGAACTCCTAATGATGAACATCGCAAAAGAAGAAACTGAGGAAGAAGAACTTAGCAGACTCTTCAACGAAGCTTCAAAGAAAATGGAAGAAGCAATTAAATCGGCTTCTGAACCATTTGTTCCTGCCGACGTTACTATTATGGTATCTGAAGACGATGTGGTTTCTGTAGAAGAGTTTATTCCTAACGAAGAAACTCCTAAGGAAGCTCTTCCTAAAGAAGGATTAACTACTTTAGAAAAAGTAGCCGTTGGTTTGGCTACAACGGCGACGGCGGGACTGGGCGGTTATTTAGTCTGGAAGAAGTGGTTTAGTTAAAAACATTGAGGGAGAAATCCCTCTTGTTTTTTTTTTGCTTTTATGGATATTATGAAACCAAGATATAGGTAATTATTATGTTAAATATTAACAAATATGTTAAAACGTCTATAGAAGATTTAAGAGAAGACCTAAGCGATAATTCTGATGTCTTTGGAGTAACTACAGATTCTATCCAAGAATTGGCTAAACAATGGAATGTCGAAGAAAGCGTTGTAGCTGATCAGGTAAGAAAAGGAATAGAAGTTGAACACGAACATACACTAGATGATTCATTAGCTTCAGAGATCGCTAGAGACCATTTAAAAGAAGATCTTTACTACTACGACAAATTAGCTGAAATGGAAAATAAATAATGCTAAATCTATCAAAATATACTAATGAATCTATAACAGACGGAAACGAAAGAAAAGAAAAAGAATTAGTATATCATGCTATTCTTAAAGATATGTCCGTTTTACAAAACGCAGCTAAAATAGAGACTCAAGAACAATGGGAAATTAAAATTCCTAAAATAGATTCAAACTCTCTTAATGTTAAACCTAATCTTTGTTCTGGAAGAATGAGAGTTAGAAAAATAAATAATGGCGAAAAATATATTTTCTGTAGTAAGACTAAAGATGAAGATGGAAATTTAGAAGTTGAATTAGAATCAACTGAAGATCAATTTAATCAATTTTATAAAATGTCTACTTCTGGAATGTATAAAACTAGATATTGTTTTCCAATAGAAGGAACGGAAGGAAGTTTTCCTGAAGGAGAATTTGATGGTAAACTAGTTTGGGAAATAGATGTATTTAAGAAACATCCTGAAGATGAAAGCGTTGTAGAATGGGTAAAGATAGATTTAGAATTACCAGAAAACTTTACTGGAGAAATTCCAAACTTTCCTTTTGAAACTAACGCAATTATTTATGCTCAATATGGTTCTAGAACAGATGAAGATGAAGCTTTAATATCTAATCTATATGAGAAAGAATATTGCTTAAAGCATTAATCGGAGTTATGATTAAAATGAAAAATAAAGACATATTAAGTAAATATGGATTAGAAGACGATGAGATGGAAATCGGTTTAAAAGAAGAAACGAAAGGAAATGACATAATAGATAAGAATACAGTTAAGCAAGCTGTTGAAGAAGGAATTAAAATGGCTTCAGAAAGAACTCCTGAAGAAAATGAAAAAATGAAACAACTAGTTACTGTTTTAGAAAGCATTAGATCTAGTTTAGAAAACATGGAAGAAGATTCTAATAATGTAGAAATTTCTAAAGCGTCAATTAATGCTGTTCTAACTAGTAATAATTTAGAACCATTAGAAGATTCAGATACAGTTTCTATAACTAAAGAAAATCTAAAGATTAGAATTAAAGAAATTAAGAAAACTTTAATTTAATAAAAACAAATAAAAAGAGAGAGCTACTGCTCTCTCTTTTTATTTTTCTTACAAATTAAATAATTAATTAATGGCAAAGAAAAGAAAAACATAATCATTGCAATAATTAATATATCTTCTAACGTATCCATTATTTTTCTTCCGTTTCAGATTCTTTATCTGAAGTTTCTTCTTCAGGTTCTTTATCGGTATCTGTAGTTTTAGTTTCAGTCTCTTCAGTTTCTTCTACTGTTTCTTCTACTGTTTCTTCTTCGTTAGTATCTTTAGAGTCGGCATCGGTTTCATCGGTTGAAAAGTCATCCATTCCACCAAAATCGTCATCAGAACTTGAAGTGTCATTATCAGTATCAGACACATCATTAGTAGAAGAATCGTCTACGTTAGTATCTGTATCTATACTATCTCCAGGTAATCTGGCTTTAATCTTTTCCATGTAAGGTTTAAGACTATCATAGATTCCTTTAACGTGAAGATCCATTATATCTAATAAATTAAATTTATCAGATTCGTCATCGTCTTTAGTTTTTAACATTGTAATTTCAGCTAACTCTGGAAGAACATTGTTTTCAGCTAACCATTTTCTTAAATAGTAAGCTTTCAATGCTTCTTTAGTGGGACCAATAGCGTCTGCTAAATCTCCCATGTTTGATGAATCTAAAAATTCACTAGAAAAATATGCATCTAAAGATTTTTCTAACGCCTCTTTATATTTATCAAAAGCAGCCATCTGATTGTCTAACGTTATTGAATCTGGAGCCGGTAAAGAAATAACTAAAGTTTTTAAGAATATTTTTATAATGGTCAATAAAGAATACTTTGCTAAATCGCCTTTTATTTTTTCTTTATTATCAATAATTATCTTCTTCATATCAGAAATTAATATACCAGAATTAATGGTATATTTACTAATAAAATCTTTTAAAGATTCAGTAAATATTTCTTGATACATTAATACTCTTTTAGATAACAATAAATTACTTGCAACAACGCTAGTAGCAAAATCTACACCCATAGATAAATCTACGGTTTCAGGAGCTAAACCAAAACTTTGAATGTGTCTTTTCTTCATAGTTTCTTCAAGTTCACTATCTGGCTTTGTTACGTTATTTTGTTTATATTCTACATCAAACGCTGTTTCCGGATAACCAGGATTTCCTGTAACAGCTACATCAATTCCAGCGTTGCCTAAATAATCAACTAGATCAACGGGATTGTATGTTCCAAATGGAAATGTAGATCTTCTATGTCTAGCAAATTCATGCAACATATATTCTACAGTTTCTACAGGATTTCTATCTTTAGGATCTAACGTTATTTTAGCCTGTGCTCTACCAATAGAATTTTTAATGCTAGCCATTGTATTAGCAAACAACAAAACAGATCTAATGCTAGCCAATACTTTAGATTTTTCTGTTAATGATTTACCGATACCGTCGTCGTTATAATCAAAAGCAAAATATGTTAATAATTCTTTTGGTATGAATAATAATTGAGATCTTTTATTAACTAATGATCTAGACAACATTATTCGATAAACTTCTGATGTTTTAGAAATTTCTACGTTGTCGCCATATATCCCATTCTTTAATCTATTCAAAAGATCTTTTTCAATTATATTTGTATAAACAGCAACGGCTTCATTAAACTTTTGTTTAACCATTTCTGGATTTATACCTTGTGTGCCGGCGTTGGTACTACCTATTAATTGACTAGCAACTTGACTGTTATTGTTATAAAGGTTAATACCTAATTGACGATAATAGTCTGATGACGTTGCGTTGTTTAAAGGATTTCCTTGTTCATCCATTATAACGAAATAACCCAAATGATCTTTATTATTTCCTGGAACATGTACAGGAATACAAGATTCAGAAGGAAGTTTCATTGTTAGAGGATGACCAATATTATCTCTTTCACTTGAACTAGGAGATTCTATTCTTGTAATGTATTCGTGTGCGTTTGGTCTTCTAGTATAAAAAGAAGATTCTATTTTTAAATCTGTATTATCGTTTTCTTTATATACGCTTTCTAAAGAAATTTTAGAGCCGTTAGATCCAGTTAAATTTCTTTTAGCAATAATATTAGAAATTCTATCTTCAGTTACTCTACGTTTTAATTCCGGTAATTTAAGATATTGAGAATTATCGTAAACGTCTACTAGAAAATCTATTTCTTTATATTTAATGCTATAATCTTCTATAGAAAAAGTATTTGAACCAGAATCATTAAAAAAACTTTCTAACGAAACGGAAGATTTTTTTTCTACTGATTTACCTAATAAACCAACCGGATTTATTATACCATTTCTATCAAATTCATCACTTAAAGATTCTAATGTAACCCTTTTATTAGAGTTTATAATTTTATCTATAGAAGACTCTGGTAATATAGCTAAAGGATAACTTCCAGTATCAAATAAAGCATCTTCTAAGATTTCAGGCAAAAGTCGTTTAATCTTATAGACGTTATCAAAATGATTTCTAATAATTTCAATTAAAGAAGTAGTTAATTCACTAGGCAATTCTGAATCAGGATTGCTATAATTAATTTCTGTATTGACTAAATCTTTTGGAGAAAGTATTGAACTAACCAATATTTGTTTAACCAATCCCATTTCAGGAAGCAATTGAAAAATTAAATCTGAATCTTTAATAGACTGCGTTATTTCAGAAGACGCATTAGATAAAGTAAAGTCTGATGGTCTAACATTTTTAAATCTAGATTCTCTATCGGCATCAGACTCATTCCCTTTAGGAACTATTTTATTAACTAAAGCTGCTATTTGAGGATTTTCTTTTATAAAAGAAAGTCTGGCGTATCTTTGTTTTTCTTTATTACTTGTCTCTATGTTGCTTAAACGTTCTGACATAGTGATTACCTTGTAGAAATAGAATTTTGGAGGACATAATGTCCAATCAATATTACGATTTGTATTTAGCTGATACTTTAAAGCTTACAAAAAGTTTAATTATAAAAAGCGAATCTGTCGCGGATGCCATTAATGGTCAAGTTATTTTACAATATCCAAATTATATATTGTCGGATAATAAACAAACTTGGAAATATTATTTAAATCTTTATGGCGATTATTTTCCTTTAGATGTAGAAAAACTAAGAGATTATAACTATAAAAATAAATTAAGCGTTAAAATAAATAAATCAATAACTATAAATTTAAATGATATTATTAATCAATATATTGATTTAAATGATTTTGCATATCAAGATAATTTTATATTTAAAGATAGCAGCGATAACGTTCTAGTTTTAGATACAGATTTTCAATATGATTTTTCTGGTGGAGCTGACGGTAAAACTAGAATTAAATTTATAAACGATTATGCTATTGGTGGAACTAAAGCTTTTTCTGTTAATGATGTTGTTGTTTTTAGCTATAATGCAAATAATGGAAAAATGATTGTTAGATCCATAGATACTTTAGAAGATATAGAATTTACTAAAGAAAATTTATCTATAGATTTTTCTTCAAATAGCGGTTTAGTACATAGAGCAACATATCAAGCTTATCGACCTGGCAGTAAGTTCTACGATGAACTAATAAGAAGATACCCTGATCAAGAAGTTTTAATTAGAGGCATAATAGATCCAATAGACTTAACTACATCTATTAATGCTAATGATCATGAAATAATGCTTTATGATAAAAATTTAGTTGAAGAAAATGAAATTTCTTTAATGACTAATTTACAAAAATGGATTAACAATTATTTTATCAGATGGAATGTTTCGGCATATTCTTTAATAGATGAATTGTATATTTCAGCTCATTTAGGAATTATGTGGTTACAGATTCCTTTGGTATTATTAAATCTAAGATTACAAAAATGTAAAACACATGAAGCTCATGGTTATCATATTAAACAATATTTAGCTAGTCATAATAAACTAGATATTTATTACGATTACATGACTAAGAAACAACAATTATTCTTTTATAGAAATATAAAACACATACAAAGAAATTATGGTAAAATAAAAACTTTTGATAATCTAACAGAAAAAGTTTTAACTGATAGATCTATTCCATTAAATGCTTGGAATTTAAATCATAATGTAATGAAAATGGGGGAATTAGAAGATTCTAATGATCCAGAAAATACAAATGTCGTTTTAATACCTGAAACAGAAATGTTATTTGAAGATTTAAATAATGTAGATAATCCATTATCTAAAAAATCTAATACTGTTTTAGAAGTCCTATTAAAACAAACAGAAATAGCTAGAGATAACTTAGTTAAAATTCCAGATGAAGATTTTAATACACAATGGGATTTTAATCGTTCTCAATTTACCGAATTGAAAACTAAAACTCTAGAATCTTCTATGATAGATTATTCTGAATCACAACCATTTAAATTTACAGATATCATTTTAAATAACTGGATTTATTTATCATCAATAAAAGCAGCTGACGATATTGCTAGATATAGATCTATAATAACATTAAAACATCCTATTACAGACGTAGATTTAAATTTAACTACTAAAAATGCATTTATATTATTTTTATATGCATTTAATAAATCTACTGGAAATATTTCTGATACAGATTTAATTCCTACCATTAAAGCTAATAGAGTTAGAAGAATAACATTGCCCACGGAATCAGATTTAATGAAGGTTGTAGATTCTTCTATAGTTAGTCAAGAATATGCAACTATTATTTTAAATGGTTTAGTTAATATAGATACTTATTCTTCTATTGAATCGTTTTATTTGTTATCTAGAAAAGTATACGAACAAGCTCTTATTCAGAAAAATATATATTCCGTTATTGAAGATAAAGATATAAGAGCATACGTTGAACAAATGGCGGATCTTTGCTATATTGACTTAACGGTGGATTTAGGAGAAGGAAAAACTTTTGCTGAATGGTTTTCTGATAACGACTTGGTTATAGATAATTTAAGTAGAGAAGATTGGCTTGATCTTTCTTTAAATATTTTAAATATCGCTACTGGAGTAGATTTTAACGATAATAAATCTCTTAAAAGTATTCAAAACGCCATGATATCTATCATGACTAATTTGAGTAGTTATAGCGTTCATTATTTAAAACACATGATAGATAATTTAATTATTATTGATTGGTTAGCTATTCGTTTTTCAGAATCTAAAAATAAATTTCTTGCTAAAGATAGAAAATATTTACATATAGAAGATATAGACATTATTTCTAACGCTAAAGAAAAATCTAACGAATATATAGATTTATCTTTGCCTGGCGATGAATTATCCGTTTTAATAAAAGGCAAAGAATCTTTATCTGTAGATGTTAATATAGAAATGGTATTAAACAACAAAAGCATTGATAATTTAATAGGTTATTTACCAGCAGCAAATATAACGGATTTTACTATTAATGTTCTATAATTAAAAAATAAATAGAGGGATAAAAACCCTCTATTTATTTTATTACGTGTATCTCTATTTTGTGAGCTTTTAATTAATTGATAAGGGCATTATAAATGACAACCAAAACAGTTACACGTACCGTATTGGGTGCGTACTTACAAACACATAATTTATTAGGTAAAGATTTAACTTTACTTCCACATTCTACATTAAATCAAAAGTTTGATATTCTTAATCCGGCTATTCCTGGAAACGATATTTCTCCAGGACAAAGACCAACCATTAAATGTTTGACTATCGGTAATGGTGGACATACAGTAATTACTGGATCAGATGGAATTCCATATACTTCTCCACAACAACATAGATCAACCGATTTTGCTTTGTTTAAACACATTCCGTTTGCAATGAGAGATATTGTTGCCGGTGATGATGTGACTAGTGGGACTTTTGTTAAATCTAATTATTGCTTAAGAAAAGAAGAAACTCACGACGGAACTCTATATGCTGTTTATTATGGTAGACGAGTAAATAATCCTGCTCTTTTAGATGTTACAGTTAAACATTTTGTAACAGACAACGGCGTAATCATCACAGATGAATCTTTTGTTCCTAATGCAACTAATCAGTTAAGTCCTGTTCCTCCTAGCTTGCCTGTCGGTGGAGCAGTTAGCACTATTGCTGATTATATTGCTATTAGTTCTATTCTTCCTTTAGTATTAGGACCAGACGAAATTGAAGAACTGAAAAACGTTGCTCAAATTCTTTATGGTAATGAAGATTTAGCTATCATTTCTGAAATTGGTGTATGTACAGGAATTGATGCTCCTATTGTTGGAAGTGTTCCTCTATTTACAGACGTTAAATGCTGTCAGATCTTTACACACATTGTAACTTATCATGCAGCAGCACATGTTAATAATGGTCTTGAAATTAATCTAGAAATGGGCGCTACAGAACCATTATTGTCTTTAAGTGAGACCTGATAAAATAAGGATAAGATTATGCTTACCTTAAATAAGGATAATTTTATTTATAGATATTTTTCAATAGACCCAGGTAGCAATACTCTGGGTCTATCTATTTTTGAATTAAATTTATTAAATAAAAGATTATCAATAATTGAAACAATTACTATATCTGGTGAAAAGAATAGCAGATACGATTTAGATTATATTGACGTACATGGAAATAAAACAGCTAGATTATTATCTCATTCAGATACCTTATTTAATTTGCTTGTTTATTGGAATCCTTCTGCTATAATTTGTGAATCAGCATATATGGGTAGATTTCCACAAGCATATGCTGTATTAGTTGAAACCATTAGTTATTTAAAACAAGCCGCTTTTAAATATAATCCTTATATGTCTTTTGAATTAATAGATCCTTCTACAGCTAAGAAAAATATAAAAGCTACAATAAAAGGAAAAGATTCTGTAAAAGAATCTGTATTGAGTTTAATACCAAATGAAATCGATTATCTAGGAAGTATTCCGTTGAATCAATTAGATGAGCACGGATTTGATTCTATTTCTATTGGATATTATAAATATAAACAAATAATATCAACAATGGGTTAACAATATGTTTGGATTTCTAGATACATTTGCTGCACAATTTAAAGCTTACATTTATGGCATTATAGCTACAGCCTTTATTGGTATGTCGTTAACAATTTATTTGATGAATGTAAAAATAGATAATTTAAATAAAGAGTTAGCAGTTAAAAACACTAGCTTAGATAAGTCAAAAGATCTGATAGCTAAGATGACTGGCTCTAGTAAAATAAATGAATCTGTTAATGGTTATATAGATAATGGCGTTTCTATTTTATTGACAGAACATAAATCTATTGAAGATCAGCTAAGAGAAGAATACACAACCTATCTTATGGAAAATAGAGAAGAAGAAATGTGTAAAGAATATTGTTCAGCTAATGCAATTGAACAATCTTGTGATTCTTCTAATCCTATTCCTAACAATAATGCATATATAACAAAAAAGAAAAATAAAGAAGATGAAATAAAGAAAAAAATGATTGAAGCTGCTTGGAAAAATTATTGTATAAACAATAGATTAGCTGATGGGTGTAAATGATGAATAAAATTATTTTATCTCTATTTTTATCATTAACTATAACTGGTTGTGCTAGTCAAATTGATCCATTGCCAGAATATATTCTTATTGTTCCTGAAGATAATTTATTATCCGAATGTGCTGTCGTCCAACCTCCTAGTTTAGAAAGCTTTATGAAAACAGATTCTGTTGGTCAGTTAATGTTAATGACTGAAGCTTACAATACACAAACTAAAAATATAAATGAATGCAATATTCGTTTATACGGATTAAAGGTTTGGAAAGAGGAACAAATAAAGAATTATAAAAATAAGTCTAAGGAGTGAGTATGAATGTTGCCGGCGCAATACATGCTGCTGGTTCTAGACAATTGAAAGACTTTACGTGGGGAGAAATAGTAGTTAACATTATTAATAGTTTAGTTGATGAAATCCATCCTCCAATAACTATTGAATCTACTGGAAAATCCATTATTCAGTTATTAGATAAATTATCTGATAGAGAAAAGAATATTATTCTTTCTTATCCAATTTCTCTAGTAGATGAAAATGGAGAATTTTCTTTAGAAATTAATAATAAGGAAACAACGGATAAAGTTCCAATTATTATTATTAGTGTTTTTATAATGATAACAATTCTTTCTTTTGTTATAAGTTTCTTTCAGGCATCAGTAGCATTCGACAACAAAACATCATTATCTAGTTTAATTAATCCTATTTTTAATATGATTAATCAATTAAAATAAATGAGAAAAGATAAAATAGAGAGCATTAGCTCTCTATTTTATTTTGTAATCTATTTTATTTCAAGTATATATAACTGCAAAGAATAGGATAACAATTCTGTTATTCTAATTTAATCCTTGGAGAAATAAAATGAAAGATTTAACTAAAACCGTAATTGTAATGATTGCCGCCATGATTCTTTTAGTTATAGCTAATGAGTATGGATCAAGAGATAAACCTTTTGACGCTTTAGATATTGTTACTGGAAAAGTTCATTCAGTAACTGAAGCTTCTTTAAAAGCGTGCGAAGGCAAAGAACATTATTCTACTGTTGTTGTAGATGGTGTAGAAAGAAGATGTATTAAAATAAAGTAGGGTTATCCCTGCTTTATTTTTTTTTTATGTTTATAGATATTTATGAATTAACTTGGAGTTAGACATGAAAGAATTCATTAAAAAATTAAAAAAGAATGTAAAAGAATTTATTTATAAAGTAACTAAATGGTATTTTTCAGAATTCCCATTAACTATTTGTGATAAAGAATTTAAATTATATCACAGAGGCTCTAAGCCAGGAACATATGGAGTAATAGCATTTAAAGACGTTGTAAGTGGCCATATTGAATTAGGAAGATCAGTTAAGCTACATGAATACCTTTCTTCTATAAATCGTTCTAGGATTAAAGAGGGGCGTTATGGAAGAGGTCCTAGAGATATGAAGAACTTAAAAGTATTTTATTTAGAAGTAGAAAATAAAGACGATGTTTCTAAAGTCTATTTTCATTTAAATAAGCATTTGTATAAGAAAGTACAATAAAACAAATAAATGAGAGAGCCTAGGCTCTCTCATTTATATTTGACATCATTTATTTTTTAATAATAAAATAACTTCTTTAATATTATCAATTTCTATTCTTGTAGCGTGGAAATCGTCTATTTGATAACCATAACCTTCTAATGAAGTTGTTTTGGTTTGTTCTAAATTAAATTGTTTAGCGATATGATTAATAGAAGCTTTAGCAATCATTCTGCCTTGAACACCCAAACCGCCTTTCTGTAAAGAATCTTCCATTTGCTTACAAATATCGTTTAACGATTCTTGAGCAATCTCGATTTCAATTTTAATCTTCTTTTCTTTTTCTTCATCAGTTTCTTCTGAATCATCTTTAGGCTCCAGATCTACATTTGTTGTTTCAATAGGAGGAGTGCCTTCAGTAGGGGCATCATCATTAACTTCTGGTTCTTCAGTATCTTTAGGTGGTTCAGCGGTAACTACAACTTCAGTATCTCCGTCTTTAGTTACTACTTCATCATCCTCAATTCCATAGCCAGTAAATCTTGATAATTTATTCATTTTTATATATTCCTAAATTAAATAGTTTTTAATAAGTTAAATATTAATGAGTATTTCTTATTACCCGCATTAACATCGTTTACATCTTCTGGTTTTATGTCAAAACCTAAATTTATTTCTAATGCTTTATTTGAAATAAAAGGATATTTATAAATACAATAAAAATTACACCATGTAAAATTATAATACTTGTGTGTTGCAGATATAAATCTAAATCCTCTATTGTTTTTTATTTCTTCATTTCCAAAAACATTAATTATACATTTATTAATTGGACAAGATAAATAAGGAATTAACTTTAAATTACTTAATGGATTTTTAATAGTCATCCACCAATATTTAGCTATAAAAGATTTAGAATCAATATGGTCAATTTTAAATCCTAATTTTCTTAGTATAGGTAATAAACCAAATAGAACCGTTTCATCCGCATCTCTATCCCATTGAAATTTTTTATCCCCTAAAGTGCCGTCAACATCATTTCCAAATAACCAAAGTAATTTTGGAAAATTATCTATGTCTCTATTGTCTTTAATTGAAGAATCTTTTATTGAATACATTAAACCGATCGGCGTAATAAATAAACCGATTATATATAAAACAAAATAACTAACGGTCAAAATAGTTGTTTGTAATAAAAACAATAATACTAAATACAGCTTAACCATTTTATTTATTAAACTCCTATAATTGGTTTTTTTGGTCATATATTGAGATATTATTTTATTTATAATTTTTATTAAATAGAAGAATTTGTTTTTTATATTAATTATGCATAAAGACACAGAAAAGAAAATAAATGATTTTATTAATATATTAATGGAAATAAATAATGGAGTTTTACCCTTTAGTTTAAACACTATACTAAATTCTGAATCAATGAGAAAT